>BNJT01002101.1_pt1 | contig 300358 bp, 450 predicted proteins | sample 8540491 | NCBI WGS metagenome assembly BNJT01 (sample SAMD00202455, study PRJDB9452) | human saliva metagenome | host: Homo sapiens | reverse complement strand
GGAAATGCTTAAAAGCTATTCAAACAAAATTCTATATTATGATGAAAGTTTAGAAAATTTATAGTATTTTAGGAGAGCTATGAAAAATAGAATATATAAGATTTTAGTAGTTTTTCTACTTTTTAGTTTACAAAGTTTTTGTATGCAGAAATGAAGTATTTAAATAAAAAGGAATGACAGTAGAAACGAGATATTCTGTCCCCAATGGATATAAAAGAGTAAGTGTTGAAAAGGGAAGTTTTGTTGAATTTTTAAGAAATCAAAAATTAAAGCCTTATGGAGAAAAAGCTTTTATATCATAATGGGAAAGAAAAATCAAGTAGAGGAATCTATGATAGTGTATTTGATGTAGAAATAGGAAATCAAGATTTACACCAATGTGCAGATGCTATTATGTTACTTAGAGCTGAATATTTTTATTCAAAAAGAATATACTAAGATAAATTTTCATTTTACTTCAGGTTTTGAGGCTAAGTATTCAAAAATGGATGGAAGGCTATAGAATAAAATGTACAAGGAAAAAGGTTCTTATGTTAAGAAAGCTGACCCTTCAAATACTTATAAAGATTTTCAAATCTTATATGAATATGGTATTTGCATATTGTGGAACTCTTTCATTGGAAAAAGAAATGAAATTACAAAGTTTAGATAAAAATGAAAATAGGTGATGCTTTCATTAAAAGGTGGAAGTCTGTGACATGTTGTCCTTATCGTAGATATGGCAGAAAATGATAAAGGGAGAAAAAATATTTATGTTAGCACAGTCTTATATGCCTGCACAACAAACACAAATATTAATAAATCCTAGTGATAGAAAACTTAGGTGTGTGGTATTCATTAAAAGGGAAAAAGATGTACTTATCACACCTGAATGGAACTTTTCTTTAAAATCAATTAAGAACTTTTTAAATAGGAGATTTTTATGTTTAAATTTTTATATGTTGGTTTAGGAGGAGCTTTGGGAGCTATATTGAGTATAGTTTTTCCTTTCTTCCTATATCATCTAACAAAACAATCTTTATAAATATAATAGGGCAATAGTAATTGGCTTTGTATCATTTTTAGTAAAAATATAAAAGTTTTTAGATCATAGATTAGTCCTATTTTTTTAACAACGGGACTTTGTGGAGGATTTACAACATTTTCAACTTTTTCACTAGAAACAGTACAGTTGATAGAAAAAGAATGAATATTTTTAGCATTATTATATTCGTTAGGAACTGTTAGCTTTATCACTTGTTGGTATTTATATAGGCTATTATTTAGCCAAATTATTTTAAAATGTAAAAATATGATATAATATATATTACTAATTATATTTAAAATGTTGGAGTAAAAAAATAAAAAATGAAGAAAAATTTTTGATGATATTTATGTTGGTTCAAATATAATTTCAAAGTTAAATGATTATACAAAAAGATTTTGATAAGGTTTTTAGTTTTTCAAATGAAACAATAGCTGACTTATATTTTGAAAAGTTTAAGTCAACTTTAATAGAAAAAGATAAAATCTTTTATTTCACAATTAAAGATGGAGAAGAATATAAAAAAATATTGAAAAGTATATTGTCAGTTTATGATTTTATGCTTGAAAATAATTTTTCAAGAAAAATCTTTAGTTATTAGTCTTGGTGGTGGAGTTATTTGTGATATGGGTAGGCTATATCTCTGCTACTTACATGAGAGGAATAGAGTTCATACAAGTGCCTACTTCACTTTTGGCACAAGTAGATGCAAGTGTTGGAGGAAAGGTTGCTATAAATCACCCTAAGTGTAAAAATATGATAGGAAGCTTTAAAAGTCCATATAGAGTACTAATAGATGTAGAATTTTTAAAGACTTTAGCAGAAAGAGAATTTAAGTCTGGAATGGGAGAGCTTTTAAAACATTCTTTTCTAACAAAAGATAAGAAATATTTAGAGTATGTAGAAAAATAATGTTGAAAAAAATAAAAGCTTTTGGATAATGAAAGTCTTAGAAAATATTGTAGAGCAATCTATAAGAATAAAAACATTATGTGGATATAGATCCTTTTGAAAAAGGAGAAAGAGCCTTTTTAAACTTAGGGTCATACTTATGCTCATGCTTTAGAAAGTTTCTTTTGCATATAAGGCATATACTCATGGTGAAGCTGTTGCTAAGGGAATAATTTTTGATTTAGAGCTTTCGCTTTTAAGGGGACAAATTGATGAAGCCTACTTAGAAAGAGCTAGAAACATTTTTAATCTATTTAATATAGATACTGATTTAATCTACTTAGATAGTGATAAAGTTTATTCCTTTAATGAGAAAGGATAAAAAGAACTCTTTTAATAAAAATCATAACAATTATATTAGATGATCAAGGAAATTTATCTAAAACAGAAGTTAAAGAAGATGAAATTATAAAGATTATAGATAAGTACAAAAATAATTTTTTTAAGAGCAAGTATTGACATAGGTACAAATTCTTGCAGATTATTTATAGCTGAAGTTAAAAAAATTGATAATGAAATTATTTTTTTAAAAAGGAGATTCATAAAGATTTAGAAATAGTTAAACTTGGAGAGGATGTAAATAAAAAAATAAATTCTTAAAAGGAAGAAGCTATTGAAAGAACTTTTAAAATGTCTAAAAAAATATAGAGAACTGATAGATGAATATTCTATAGAAGAAAAAAACATTATTTGCTTTTGCAACTTCTGCAACTAGAGATTCATCTAACAGAGACTATTTCATTAAAAAAAGCTCATGATGACAGCTAAAAATAAAAAAATCAATTGTATCAGTGGAGATGAAGAAGCCTATATAAATTTTTAAAGGAGTTATAAAGCTCTTTTGATAAAAATTTTAAAGAAAATATTTTAGTTTTTGATATAGGTGGAGGTTCAACTGAATTTACACTTGGGAAATATGAATGGTATAGAAAAAGAAAAATTAGTTTAAATATAGGTTCTGTTAGAATAACAGAAAAGTTTTTTTCTTAGAAAGATGGAAGATATAATTATTCAGAAGAAAAATAGGAATAAAGCAAAAGAATGGATAAAAAGAAAATTTAGAAAAACTTGAAGAATTCAAAAATGAAAAGCTTTATTTTAGTTGGAGTAGCTGGAACAACTACAACACAGGTGAGTGTTAGAGAGAAAGATGGAAATATATGATAGTGAAAAAAATACATCTTTCTGACTTGACAACTAAAGAAATTAGTGATAATTTAGATTTATTTATAAAAATATAAAAGAATGATAAAAAATGTTAAAGGTTTAGATACTAAAAGAAGAGATGTTATAATAGGAGGAACTATTATATTAAAAGAAATTCTAGAAATATTTTCAAAAAGATTCTTTGGTAGTTTCTGAAAAATGATAATCTTATGGGAGCAATATTAGAAGGAGTAAATGAAAATGATAGATGTAGTAAAGTAATATATCAGGATATTTTTGATGAAGATTTTGAAAATATAATTTATAAAGATTTGAGAACAAATGGACTTTTCAGATGAAGAAGTAGAAAAAAATATTAAGTGATAAATATAGAGATTTGCCTATGATGGAAGAAAAATATCTTTAAGTTAAATAACTATAAATTAGGAAGTATAGGTTTTACTTCAAGAGAACTAGAAAATTTAAAGATAGATTTTCTGTGAAGAAAAAAAGCTACTATCTAATGATTATAATGGAGAAAAATCCAACAAATCAAATAGTGTATTTAAAAAGTTTCTATTTGACAAAAGAAAGTAAGAAAAATCTTTAGGTTGTCAAATTGCAAAATGAAAGAAATATAGAAGCTAGACTTAAAGCAGTTAAGACTATAATGGAAAAAGGTGGAGATTTAAAAGGAATTTAGTAAAATATAAGGTAAATCCTACTGATAATGAATGGAATCCAGATATTTTTAAATCTTTCTAGCACTTACAGCTTTAGGAAAAGATAAAGAAGTTTCAACAGATGTTGAAGCAAAAAGATATTGAAACTTTATCAAAAAAATAAAGAATTTTTATTAGATGTTAGAGAAGAATATGAATATGAAGAAGGTCATGTAAAAGGTGCAGTTAATCTACCACTTAGAGAAATTTTTATCTCAAAAAGGATAGCTTTACCAAAAGATAGAGATATCTATGTATATTGCAGAAGTGCACATAGAAGCTCAGATGCAGTTAATTTCCCTAAAAAGTTTAGGGCTTTGATAAGGTACATAATGTTGAAGGTGGTTTTATAGATATTTCATTTAATGAATATCATAAAGATAAGGGAAATTTAGAGAATAGTATAGTTACAAATTATAATTTTGATTAGGAGTAAAGAATGAAGTTAGTAGTTTTCAGATTTAGATGGAACTCTTTTAAATGATGATAGTGAAGTAAGTTTAGAAACAATACAAGCAATTAAACAATTAAAAAGAGAAGGGAATAGAGTTTGCTATTGCAACAGGTAGAAGTTTTAATTCTGCCAATAAAAATTAGAAAAGAAAAATAGGTTTAGAAATCTATTTGATATGTAATAATGGAGCAAATATTTACAATAAAAAAATGGAGAACTTATAAAAAAATAATGTTATGCCAGCTGATTTAATCAGAAAAGGTTGTAAGATTTTTTTAACTGAAAATAAAAATTGGATATTTTGGTTTTGATGGTAGTGGAGCAAATTTTTTTATGTTCCCTATGGTACAGAAATAGATGATGAGTTCTTTGAAAAGAACATACACCACATTATATTAAAAAGTTCAGAGGATATAGATAAACTTCCTGCCTTAGAGAAAAATTTTTAATAATTGAAGAAGATTCTGAAAGAATATATGAAATTAAAGATTTAATACATGATAACTTTTGATGATGAGCTAGAAATAGTTATCTCAGCTGATGATTGTTTAGACTTTAAATATAAAAAGGTTGTAGTAAAAAGAGGTGGGAGTAGAATATATTTCACAAGAATTAGAAAATAAACCCAAGAGAAATTATGGCTTTTTGGAGACAGTGGAAATGACTATAAAATGTTAAAAATATGTAGGTCATCCTGTTGCTATGAAAGACAGTTTCATGAGTAAAAAGAGACTTTGAAAAATAAAGACTGACTTTTACAAATGATGAAAGTGGGAGTTGCAAAAATATCTACAACAATACTTTTAAACTTATAATCACTGAAAAAAATAGTACGTTACTGAGTTATATTGTCATTAATCGATCAGAAAATTTTCGAACAAATAACTGTAATAGTTTTTAGCAAAGATACTTGCTGATAAATGAGCCTTTCGTAGAGCTCAGAACAATTATAGGCTGCAAGTATCGTTATATATGACTAAAGTTTATTAAAATCTCAAAGAAAATTTTCTGAAATCTCGTAACGAACTATTTTTTTATTACATTTTAGAAATCTTTTACCAAATTTTAATAAATATATAATAGAATATAAGAAAAGGAATAGAGAATGGAAAACATAATTACAAACGAACAAATAAACGAAGCAATTTTTTTAAATAAAAAGGAGAAGATAGAAGAAAGTTTAAGAACAACATATAGAAAAATATGGAAAAACTTTATCAAAGCTATAAAAAGAATTTGATTTGATTAAAGATGGAGATAAAATAGCAGTTGGAGTTTCTGGAGGAAAAGATAGTTTACTACTTTGTAAGTTATTCCAAGAATTGAAAAAGGATAGAAGTAAAAATTTTGAAGTGAAAATTTATTTCAATGAACCCAGGTTTTGAAGCCTTAGATGTGGATAAATTTAAAGAAAAATTTAATAGAAATGGGAATAGATTGTGAATTGTTTGATGCTAATGTTTGGCAAATAGCATTTGAAGAAGCACCTGATAGTCCTTGTTTTCTATGTGCTAAGATGAGAAGAGGAGTTCTGTATAAGAAAGTTGAAGAACTAGGTTTTAATAAATTAGCTTTTAGGTCATCATTTTGATGATATTGTTGAAACTACTATGATAAATATGTTCTTTGCAGGTACAGTGAAAAACTATGTTACCAAAAGTTCCATCGACTTCTGGTAAGATGGATATAATAAGACCTCTTGCTTATGTTAGAGAAAAAGATATAATAAATTTTATGAAATACAATGAAATTCAAGCTATGAGCTGTGGTTGTCCTATAGAAGCAGGAAAGGTAGATTCAAAAAGAAAAAGAAGTTAAATTTTTACTACAAGAACTTGAAGAAAAATCCTAATATAAAAACAAAAGCATATTTAATGCTATGAAAAAAATATTAATTTAGATTATGTGTTAGGGTTATACTAATGGAAATAAGTCAAAGAAATAGGAGGTCTTATGAATTTCTATTTAAAACTATTGATAAAAAAATTTTAGAAAGATCAATGACTGCTAGAAGATAGTGAGATTTTAAAAAAATTAAAAATCAGGTTATGATTTATCAAGTGAAGAAAAGAAAGAACTAGAAGAGCTTATAGATAACTTGATTTAAAGGGGGGATAATATGTCAATAAAAATTTTTATATGACAGACAAAAAGACAGCTATTACATATGGAGAGCAAAAAGATTTCTTATGCAGATGTAATTAAGTATGTAAATTTTTATTCTGATTTTTTTAGATATTGAAAAAGGTGATAGATCAGTCTTTATGATGGAAAAATAGACCAGAGTCTATTTTTTTCGTTTTTCAATATGGGCTAAAAAAAGGAATAGCTATAAGTTTAGATGCAGGTTATACTGTGGACCAACTTGCTTATGTACTTGGAGATTCTGAACCAAAAATATCTTTTTGTATCAAATAAAACTAAAGAAGTTGCTGAAGCAGCAAATTCAAAAATTAAATAATGCTGTAAAAGATTATAAATGTTGATGAACTTCAAATTACCAAGCTGACTATAAGATAAAAACAAGAAGAATTTTCAAATGATTCAAATGAAGATGTAGCAGTATTGGTTTATACTTCAGGAACAACAGGAAATCCCAAAAGGTGTAATGATAACTTATGAAAAATATTGAAACTAATATGGCAGGAGTAAGAGCAGTTGATTTAGTCAATGAAAATGATGTTATCTTAGCAATGTTACCATATCATCATATTATGCCACTATGTTTTACATTAATATTACCAATGTATATAGGGAGTTCCAATAGTATTGTTAACTGAAATCTCATCAGCTACTCTTTTAAAAGACAATGCAAGAAAAATAGAGTAACTGTTATTCTTGGAGTTCCAAGAGTATGGGAAATGTTAGATAAAGCTATAATGACTAAGATTAATCAAAGTTCAGTAGCTAAGTTTATGTTTAAATTAGCTTCAAAAAAACTAACTCTATGTCTATAAGAAAAAAATGTTGTTCTCAAAAGTTCATAAACAATTTGGTGGGACATATTAGACTTATGGTTTCAGGTGGAGCAAAGATAGATAAAATCAATATTAGAAGATTTTCCGTACTATGGGATTCAGAGCTATACAAGGTTATGGTATGACTGAAACAGCTCCTATAATCACTTTTCAATGTACCCTGGTAGAGAAAGATCAGATTCAGCTGGAGAAGTTATTCCTAAATGTGGAAGTTAAAATTGCTGATGATGGAGAAAGTTCTTGTTAAAGGTAAAAAAACGTAATGAAGGGTTACTACAAGAATGAAACTGCAACTAAAGAAGCTTTTGATGCAGAAGGTTGGTTTCCATACAGGTGATTTAGGGAAGAATGGAAGGAAAATATCTAATAATAATTGGTAGAAAAAAAGAAATGATAGTTCTTGCCAATGGGAAGAATATAGATCCCTAATGATATTGAAGCTGAAATCATGAAAAATACAGATTTGATAAAGGAAATAGCTGTTACAGAATACAATGCACAATTAGTTGCTATAATTTATCCTGATTTTGAAAAAAACTTCAAGCTCAACAAATAGTTAATATTAAAGATGCTATAAAATGGGAAGTTATAGACAAATATAATGTAACTGCTCCTAACTATAAGAAAAATTCATGATATAAAAGATAATTAAACAAGAATTACCTAAAAACAAGATTAGGAAAAAAATTAGAAGATTCATGCTTAAAGATTTATTGGAAGATAAAGTAGAAGCTCCTGAGAAAAAGTAGAAAAAAAGTTAGTAGAAGTTCCAAGTGAAATTAAAGAAAAAAATATGATATAATAAATAAAGTATATAACTGAAAGATATAATAAAGACATTGATTTAGATTCTCATATAGAATTGGATTTAGGTTTTGACTCTTTAGATATAGTGGAATTTATGAATTTCTTGAATTCAACTTTTGAAATTGAAATAGTTGAACAGGATTTTTGTTGACCATAAAACAATTTCTGATATAATAAAGTTAGTAGAAGAAAAAAGTCAGAAACTAACAAGTGAAAAAAGCAGTAGAAAAAAAGTTGATAAGAATGAAAACCTGAAAAAAATTATTGATAGTGATTCAGATGTTAAGTTACCACCTAGTGCTAAAATATGCTAAAAGGTTTTAAAATTTCTTTATTTCAGTCCACTATTTAAATTCTACTTTAGATATAAATATAGTGGAAAAAGAAAATCTAGGAGAAGGTGCAGGAATAATTGTAGGAAACCATCAAAGCTATTTAGATGCCTTTTATGTTAAACAATGCCTTTACTTATAAGGAATTGAGTAACAATTATTATATAGCAACAGCTTTACATTTTAAGAGTAAGACTATGAAATATCTAGCTGGAAATGGAAATATAATATTAGTTGATGCTAATAGAAACTTAAAAAAATACTCTACAAGCAGCAGCTAAAGGTTCTAAAAAGTGGAAAGAAATTACTTATTTTCCCTGAAGGAGCAAGAACAAGAGATGGACAATTACAAGAGTTTAAAAAGACTTTTTGCTATACTAGCACAAGAGTTAAATGTACCTATCTATCCTTTTGTCTTAAAAGGAGCTTATGAAGCTTTTCCATATAATAAGAAAATTTCCCAAAAGAGACATGATATTTCAGTTCAATTCTTAGAAAAAAATTGATCCACAAAATAAAAACTGTTGAAGAATTAGTTGAAGAAACTAAGGATAAAATTGCTAAAGAAATTATTATTAAAATATAAAAATGGAGGTAAGAATATGTATTATGATATGGACAATATGAATGATATTGACGTTAGAAGTTCTAATAACTTTTTAAGAAAAGTATTTCTTTATATGGTTTTAGGTGTTGCTATTTCTTTTGGAACAGGAATATACCTATATCTATACAATCAAGAATTATTATTTTTCTTTAGCTAGATATTTTAATATTTATAGGGTATTGCTGGTTTTAGGAATGGTTTTAATCTTAAATTTCTTTTTAGAAAAATGTCAGCAGGAATGGCAAGAATACTATTTATTCTATATTCACTTGTGATAGGAACAATTTTTAGTACAGTTGGTTTGCATATTCACCATTAGCTATACTTTTATGCTTTTGCATCTGCTCTTACAATATTTGTTGTAATGTCAATTTATGGATTTTTTTACAAAAGAAGATTTTAAGTTCATATAGAACATTTTTTAATAGTAGGTTTAATCTCACTTATAGTGATGGGATTATTTAATATATACCTAGGAGTAGGAGTTCTATATTGGATTGAAACAATAGTGGGAATTGTTATTTTTACTGGATTTACAGCTTATGATATAAATAGAATAAAACACATATCTTATCAATTAGCAAAATGAAGAAAGGGTGAAAAATATAGAAAAAAACTTGGAATTAGATGGGCTTTAGAACTTTATCTTGATTTTTATCAATCTGTTCTTATATGACTTAGAATTTTTTTGGAAGAAGAAAAATAATTATTTAGGAGCTATCAAATGAAAAAAATATATTATTAATGTTTTTCTGTTTCTATGTATAAATTCATTTTCATATGTAGAGAGAAATGAACAAGTTGGAAATAGAGGACTTGAACTTATGAGAGAAAGTAACATAAATCAAAATATGGGACTATCTAAAAGAAAGTGGAAGTACTCAAATAATTGATGCTTATGCAGGAAATGGTAAAATTTTCAAAAACTAAAAGGTTTTATGATAGGGACAACAAGTAATCTTGTTGCTTATCCTAATATCACTGCAGGCGTTACTGTAGCTTATGATAAGTATAAATATAAACCAGAAAGCAATGATTACTGGGGAAGAGACTATGACTTAAATACTTATTTTTTTCATATAAGTTAGACAAAAAAATTTATTTACACTAGGTTTAGGATATTCTCAATCAAGACATGTTGAAAAAGAGGATATACAGGAAACTTAGAATATGGTAGATTTTTTTAACTCCTAGCACTTATCTTTATGCAGGAATTGAAGGACAAAATAGAAATTATAAAAAAACTCTGAGGATTTAAAATTTTGTTAACTATAAAGTAGGAGTTTTAAGACAAGATACTTGGAAAAAAATGAAATTTGTAAATGGTGTTGAAGTTAATATGGATAATAAAAAAATATGATAGAGAAGAAAGAGGAAGAGGAAATGTAACTTTTCGTATCTAGAGCTTCATATTATATCTATGATGATTTATTATTTGATGTTCAATACAGAGGTACTAAAAAAATAGTAAATTTTATGACAATGTAGTTGGAGTTGGATTTTACACACTATTTTTTTAAGGAGTTATGAAATATGGAAAAAAATCAGATGCTTTAAAAAAAGAAAAATAAAGAGAAATAAAAAGAAAAAAATTGCAAGGTCTTGTACAGAGTTTGAAACTAAGAATTTTTGACTATGATGATGAAAAATAAAGTTAGTTGGATAGGTAGAGTATTTCTATGTAAAAGAAAGATGAAGTTGAAGAAAGACCTAAAGATGATAAGGGAGAAAACTATGTATCCTTTAGCACAATTTCTATCTTTCTAATCTTCCTTATCTACCAGAAGCTTTAAAGAAATTTGAATATATAACTGTATTTATGGGAGAAGATTTTCCTGAATATAATCCTGTAGATGGTCTTGTATCAAGAAATGGTAAATGGTTGGATATTGAGAACTTATACTAAAGATGATGTCTTTAGTTAAAAAAATGAATATCTAAGAGATGATAACTTTTGTCCAAAAGGCTTATCCCATTAGAAGCTAAATTTCATGCTGAAGACTATCCAATTTGGGATGGTGGAGGACTTGATGAAGATTTAGAAATTGAAATATGTGATTTAGAAGAAGAATTTGATGATGAAGTAAGTTACTATCAAGATATTGGAAATGATCATACATATTTACATAAATTTGGAGGTTATCCTTCATATTGTCAACCAGGTTTAGGTTTAGAAGTTGAAGAAGGTTATAATTTTGTTTTTCCAAATTTCTAGTGATGATGTTGCACAATACAATGTAGTAGATTCAGGAAGCTTTGATGTTTTTCTACAATGAAAATGAAGACAAATGGATGATGTACTTTGATTTTTTTATTAAAAAGTAAAAATAAGAAAAAGATACTGATTTTTTTAAAAAAATAATTTCAGTATCTTTTTATTTTGAATCTTTTTCGAACTTTTTCATAAAAAAAGTAAAAATTTCTTAGATTTTTTTATGGTAAAAAAAGCAAAAAAATATGTTATTATAAATGAAAATACAAAATTTTTTTAAATTAGTTTAAGTTAGGTGGTGAAAAAAATGAAAAGAGAATGTGGAGTTTTATTAGCAATTAGTTCTCTTCCAAGTGCTTATGGAATTGGAGATTTTGGGAAAGAAGCATATCGTTTTGTTGATTTCTTAGAAGCTTCAGGGCAAAGCTTATGGCAAATATTACCACTATGTCCTGTTGAATATGGAAACTCTCCTTACCAATCACCTTCTACTTTTTGCAGGTAATTTTTTTTATATTTAGATTTAGAAGATTTAGTTCACAATGAATATTTAACTCAAGAGGATATTGATGTTTTTAAAAAAAGTGAGGTATCCTCTGTTGATTATGAATATAAAAAAAGCCAGAAAGAGTCTTTATTGAAAAAAAGGCCTCTCAGGCTTTTTTTGCAAAAAAAGGCTGAAGAAAGTGAATTTAAGAAATTTCAAAAGTGAAAAATCAATTTTGGTTAGAAGACTACTCTCTTTTTCTATCTTTAAATAAAAAAATTTAAGGGTAAAATGTGGAACACTTGGGAGAAAGGCTATAAGTTTAGAGAAAGAAAATCTATAGAAGAAGCAAAAAAAGAATTTGAAGAAGACTATAAATATGAAAGTTTTATTCAATATTATTTCTATAAACAATGGAAAGAAGTTAAAAGATTATGCCAATAGTAAAGGAATAAAAAAATTATAGGAGATTTACCTATATATGTTGCAAGTAATAGTGCAGATACTTGGCAACATCCAAAAACTATTCTGTTTTGATAAACACTTGAAGATAAAAAGCAGTAGCAGGTTGCCCACCAGATTATTTTTTTCTAAAAAAAGGACAATTATGGGGAAATGTTCTCTATGATTGGGAAGCTATGAAAAAAAGATAACTATTCTTGGTGGGAACAAAGAATAAAAACATAGTTTTTTTACTTTTATGATGTTCTAAGATTAGATCATTTTAGAGGTTTTGCTTCTTATTGGGCTATTCGTTATGGAGAAAAAAACTGCTATCAATGGAAGATGGGAAATAGGGCCAAGAATACAATTTTTTTAGAGATTTGGAAAGAAAAAGTTAAAAAAATATAGATATTATAGCAGAGGACTTAGGAACACTCACAGCAGATGTATTTAAACTTTTAAGACAAACAAACTATCCAAATATGAAAGTACTGCAATTTGGTTTAACAGAATGGGATAATATGTACAATCCTAAAAAAACTACACTGAAAACTCAGTTGCCTATACAGGCACTCACGATAATATGTCTATGGTAGAGTGGTATTCTACTTTAAATAAAAAAATGAAAAAAATTTATCTGTGATGAAAAATTTAAAAAAATTTTTTTAAAAAGACTATAACACAAATATATGGGAGCCTATTCAATGGAGAGCAATAGAAGCTCTATATGCTTCAAAAGTCAAATAGGGTTATAGTGCCTTTACAAGATATATTAGGTTTGGGAGCAGATTCAAGAATGAATACTCCATCAACAGTTGGAGATAACTGGGCATGGAGAGTCTATTGGGAATATAGACATGGTGATTTAGAAAAATAAATTATATAATTTAGCAAAAAAAGGTATCAAAGGATTTAGAAAAGGGGAAAAAAATGGAATTTAATAAGGAAAAAAATGGAAGGAAAAAGTTGGAAGAAAAGTTATTAGAAAAAAATTTTCTGTGAGTTTAAAAAGAGGCTAGTTCTTTTTGAAGTATACAGAGCTTTAGGAGAAACTGTTATAAGTTTTATAGCTAGAGATTGGTATGAGACAAAAGAGAAATACTCTAAGACTAAAACAAGCATTTTTATTTATCTTCTGAATTTTTTTAATGGGAAGAGCTTTTGGGAAATAATCTAATTAACTTAGGAATAGATAAAGAAGTAAGAGAATTTCTTTAGAAGAAATAGGAATTGACTACAATCAAGTTGAAGACGAAGAAGAAGATCCAGCATTAGGAAATGGTGGTCTAGGAAGACTAGCAGCTTGTTTTATGGACTCATTAGCAACTTTAAATTTACCTGGTCAAGGTTATAGTATAAGATATAGAAATGGTATTTTTTTAACCAATATTTAAGAGATGGTTATCAAGTTGAAAAAGCCTGAAACTTGGTTAAAAATATGGTGATGTTTGGTCTATCATGAGACCAGAAGATGAAGTAATAGTAAACTTTGGTAATGGTTCAGTAAGAGCACTACCTTATGATATGCCGATAATAGGTTATGGAACTAAGAATGTAAATACACTTAGATTATGGGAAGCTCATTCAATAAATGACTTAGATTTAGGAGTATTCAATCAACAAGATTATCTACATGCTACACAAGATAAAAACACTAGCTGAAGATATTTCTCGTGTTCTATACCCTAATGACTCAACTGATGAAGGAAAGAAATTAAGACTTCGTCAACAATATTTCTTTTGTATCTGCTTCACTACAAGATATAGTAAAGAATTTTAAAAAAAGGTACATGGAAGAGAATTTACAAAAAAATTCCTGAATTTATAGCAATTCAATTGAATGATACTCACCCTGTTATAGCTATACCAGAACTTATGAGAATCTTAGTTGATATAGAAGGAGTTTTATGGGAAGATGCTTGGGAAATAGTAAAGAAAAACTTTCTCATACACTAACCACACTATCTTAGCAGAAGCACTAGAAAAAAATGGTGGGTAGGATTGTATCAAGAAGTTGTCCCTAGAATATTCCAAATAACTGAAGGAATTCACAATCAATTTAAAAAAATGAGTTAGCTCAACTATATCCAAATGATCAAGATAAACAAAAATAGAATGCAAATAATTCAAGGTAATATGATACATATGGCTTTGGCTTGCAATCTATGGAAGCCATAAAGGTAAATGGAGTTGCTGAACTACATACTGAAATCTTAAAAGAAAGAGAATTGAGAGATTGGTACGAACTATATCCAGAAAAAAATTCTTAAATAAAACTAATGGAATTACACAAAGAAGATGGTTGTTGAAAATCTAATCCACAACTTGCTTCTTATATAACAGAACTTATAGGAGATGCTTGGATAAAAAGATTTATCTGAACTTAAAAAAAGCTTGAACAATTCCTAGATGATAAAAAAATGTTTTAGATAGAATATGGGATATAAAAAATTGAAAAAGAAAAAAAGAACTTGTTGAATATTTAAGAGAAACTCAAGGTATAGATATAAATCCAAACTCTATCTTTGATGTACAAGTTAAGAGATTACATGAATATAAGAGACAATTATTAAATATTTTTTTCAAGTATATAACTTGTATCAACAATTAAAAACAAAATCCTAGTATGGACTTTACTCCAACAACTTATATATTTGGAGCTAAAGGCAGCACCAGGATATAAAGTTGCAAAAGGAATTATTCGTTTAATTAATGATGTTGCTCAAATAATTAATGGAGACAATGATGTTAAAGATAAACTAAAAAGTTGTTTTTTTGTTGAAAAACTATAGAGTTACAGTTGCTGAAAAGATATTCCCTGCTGCAGATATTTCAGAACAAATTTCAACAGCTGGAAAAGAAGCTTCAGGTACTGGAAATATGAAATTTCATGCTAAATGGAGCATTAACTTTAGGGTACATTTAGATGGAGCTAATGTGGAAATTGCAAAAGAAGCTGGAGAAGAAAAATGAGTATATTTTTTTGGTATGAGAGTTGAAGATATTGATGCTCTTATTAAAAAAAGGATATGATCCAAGATTCCCGTATAATAATGTAAGCGGGACTAAAAGCAAGTTGTAGATGCTTTTAATAGATGGAAGTCTTAGTGACTTAGGTAGTGGAATTTATAGAGAAATACACTCTTTACTAATGGAAAGAGGAGATCAATATTTTGTTTTTAGAAGACTTTGAAGATTATAGAAAAACTCAAAGAACTATAAATAGAGAATACAAAGATAAATATTCTTGGGCAAAGAAAAATGCTAAAAAAATATAGCTAATGCTGGAAAGTTCTCTTCAGATAGAACAATTTTAGAATATGCTAATGAAATTTGGGAATATAAAAAGAAAGCAAAAAAATTTAATTTCTACACTATAAAGAGGTGATGTTTATGTCTGGACAAATGGAACATTATTTATTTCATCGTGGAGAGTACAGACAAAGCTTTATGAATATTTTTGGAGCACATCCAAATAGAAGTTCAACGATATTTCGTATTTGGGCTCCAACAGCAAAAGTCAGTAGCTGTTGTTGGTGATTTTAATAATTGGAATGCTAGAGAAGAAGATTATTGTCAAAAAAATAACTAATGAAGGTATATGGGAAGTTGAAATAAAAAAAGTAAAAAAAGGTGCTATATATAAATTTCAAATAGAAACTTCTTGGGGACAAAAAAATATTGAAAGCAGATCCTTATGCTTTTTATTCAGAGCTCAGACCTCAAACGGCCTCTGTAGTTAATGGAATATCAAAAATTTCGTTGGGGTGACAAAAAAATGGCTTAACAATAGAGAAATAGGTTATGCTAAACCAATTAATATATATGAAGTTCACCTTGGTTCGTGGAAGAAAAAAAGAAGATGGAACTTATTATAATTATAGAGAGATTGCAGAGTTATTGGTTGAATATATGTTGGAGATGAATTATACTCATATTGAAATAATGCCAATAACAGAATATCCTTTTGATGGTTCTTGGGGCTACCAAGCTACAGGATACTATTCAGTAACTAGCCGTTATGGGACTCCAGAAGACTTTATGTATTTTGTAAATTATTTCCATAAGAATAATTTAGGAGTAATATTGGATTGGGTTCCTGGACATTTTTGTAAAGATGCACACGGATTATATCGTTTTGATGGTAGTGCTTGTTATGAATATGAAGATCAAAAATCTTGGTGAAAAATGAATGGGGTACTGCAAACTTTAATGTGTCAAGAAATGAAGTTAGAAGTTTCTTAGTATCTAATCTATATTTTTTTGGATAAAAAGAATTCCATATAGATGGAGTAAGAATGGATGCAATATCTAATATGATTTATCATAAAGATGGAGTTAGTGAAAAATAGAGCTTCCATTGAATTTTTTTTACAATATTTAAATCAAAGTTTACATGAAAATCATCCAGATATTATGTTAGTGGCAGAAGATTCTTCAGCTTGGCCTCTAGTTACAAAGTATCAAGCTGATGGTGGACTTGGATTTGATTTTAAAGTGGAATATGGGGTTGGATGAATGACACTTTAAAAATATATAGAACAAGATCCATTTTTTTAGAAAAGTCACATCATGGAAAATTAACATTTTTCTTTTATGTATGCATTTTCAGAAAATTTCGTATTACCACTGTCACATGATGAAATAGTCCATGGTAAAAAAATGCCATTTTAAATAAGATGCCAGGTTATTATGAAGATAAATTAGCTCATGTTAAAAATTTATACTCTTATCAAATGGCTCATCCTGGAAAAAAATTAAATTTTATGGGGAAATGAGTTTGTACAAGGTTTAGAGTGGAGATATTATGAGCAACTAGAATGGCAACTTTTAAAAAGATAATAAAGGTTCTAAAGATATACAAAAATTATGTAAAAGCTTTAAATACTCTATACTTAGAAGAAAAAAAGCTTTATGGCATGATGGTCAAAAATGCTTTTGAATGGATAGAACATGAGAATATAGATGAAAAATATGTTAATCTTTTTAAGAAAAAAATCCTGATACAGATGATTTTATAATAGCTGTATTTAATTTTTCAGGAAAAAGATCATGATAAATACCCTGTAGGAGTTAATCTAGAAGGGAATATGAATGTATTTTAGATAGTAATGAAAAAAAGATTTGGAGGTTCTTATCAAGGAAGAAAAAAAGAAACTACAAAACTATAAAAAGGTGCTTGGCACAACAGAGAACAATATATAGAAGTAAAAATTGCTAAAAAAATTCAACTATATTTTTTTAAAAACATAAGAAGGGAAATGAGGAGGATTAGCTATGAAAAAGAAAAAAAGATGATTGCTATGATATTGGCTGGAGGACAAGGAAGTCGTCTAAAAACAATTAACTGAAGACCTTGCAAAAACCTGCTGTAGCATTTGGTGGAAAAATATCGTATAATAGATTTCACTTTAACAAACTGCTCTCATTCTGGTATAGATACTGTTGGTGTATTGACACAATATGAACCTCACATACTAAATAACCATATAGGAAGAGGGTCACCTTGGGATTTGGATAGAATGGATGGTGGAGTTACAGTATTACAACCTCATACTAGAAAAAAATGATGAAAAAAAGGTTGGTACAAAGGAACAGCTAATGCTATCTATCAAAAATATAAAAATTTATTGAAGAATATAATCCTGAATATGTTTTTAATTTTATCTGGAGATCATATATACAAAAATGAATTACGATAAGATGTTACAATATCATATTGAAAAAAAGGCAGATGTAACTATAGGAGTTTTTTTAGAGTTCCTCTAAAAAGATGCTCCAAGTTTTGGTATCATGAATACAAGAGATGATATGACTATATATGAATTTGAGGAAAAAGCCAAAAGAACCAAAGAGTGATTTAGCTTCAATGGGTATATATATCTTTAATTGGGAAGAATTGAAAAAAATACTTAGAAGAAGATGAACATAACCCAAATTCTGATAATGACTTTGGTAAAAAAATATAATACCTAATATGTTGAAATGATGGTAAAAAGTTAGTAGCATATCCATTTGAAGGTTATTGGAGAGATGTTGGAACTATTCAAAGTTTCTGGGATGCACATATGGACTTATTATCAGAAAAATAATGAACTTGATCTTTTTGATAAAAAAATTGGAGAATAAATACAAGACAGGGTATCTATACACCTTCATATTTTGAAACAGGTTCTAAAATAAAAAAATAGTCTAATAGATAAAGGATGTCTTGTTGAAGGTGAAATTGATCACTCAGTTATATTTTCAGGAGTAAAGATAGGGAAAAAAATTCAAAAATCATAGATTCCATTATAATGGCAGATACAGAAATAGGGTGATAATGTAACTATTTCGTAAAGGCTATTATTGCTAAATGATGTAAAAAGTAGCTGATAATGTAGTTATTGGTGATGGAAAAAGAGATAGCTGTTATAGGGGAGAAAAAAAGTTATAGATAAGTAAACATTAATTAGATAATGTAAACGGAGGCTTGATTACTATGATAAGAAATTATATGGCGATAATTTATTTAGGAGATAACAAACAAAAATATAAGTCCTTTAACAAAAAGTTAGATCTTTAGCATCTATCCCAGTTGGAGGTTCATATAGAATAATAGATTTTTGCTTTATCAAATGTTGTAAATTCTGGGAATAAGAAATGTTGGTCTATTCTGTGGAAATGAAGAATTAAATTCACTTACAGACCATATTGGTATGGGAGCAGAATGGGATTTAGCAAGAAAAAAAGATGGTATCTTTATTTTTCAAAAAGAATGCTAGATGACGACCTTTTCTTTAAATCAATCAAGAATTAGTAAAAAAATATGGAATACTTTTTTTAGAAGTACTCAAGATCATATAGTTGCTTTTAAATGGACATATGGTATGTAATTTAGATATTTCAGATTTAATTGAAAAAGCATAAAGAATCTGGAAAAAGAAATAACTATGGTCTATAAAAAAAGTAAAAAAAGGCTAATGAACATTTTAATAATTGTTCATCTGTAAAGATTGATGAAAAATAATCGTGTTATAGGAATAGGTCAAAAATTTATTTTTTTTAGAGAAGAGGAAAATATTTCTTTAGATGCCTTTGTATTAAGCAAAGAGCTTATGTTAAAATTATTGATAGATAGTATACAAGAAGGAAAAATATAATGTTTCTGTCAGAAATAATTGCTAGAAAAATTACCTTCTCTAAATGTTAATGCTTATGAATTTAAAGGTTATTTACAATGTATAAATTCAACTAAAGAATACTTTAATTTCAATATGAATATATTGAAAAAAAGAAATAAGAGAAGATATTTTTTTGGTTTAAAGAGTGGAAGAAGGATTTCTAACTAAAGTTAAGGATACCCTCCTACTATTTTCAAAGAAACAGCTGAAGTAGAAAAATTCATTAATTTCAAATGGATGTATTATAGAAGGTAAGGTAATAAATAGTGTACTATCAAGAGGTACTATTGTAGAAAAAGATGTTGTTTTTAGAGGAATGTGTAATCTTACAAGATTGTCATATTAAGGCTGGTTCTCATTTAAAAAAATGTAATAGTTGATAAAAAAATAATATTATCCATGAAAATGAAAAAAACTATCAGCTTCAGAGGAATATCCATTGGTTATAGAAAAAAAGGTATGAAGTGGAATACAAAGGAATATCAAGATTTGATGGATTATATTAAGAATAAATAAAATGGAGGGAAAAAGAATGAAAATTCTTTTTTTGCAACAGGGGAAGCATTTCCCTTTATAAAAAAACAGGAGGCTTAGGAGATGTATCTTATTCTCTTCCAAAAAGCTTTAGTACAAAAAAAGAAAAAAACTTGATGTGAGAGTAATTTTACCTAAATATAGCAAGATTTCAAATGAACTTTTAAAAAGATGCTAGACATTTAGGTCACAAAGAAATTTGGGTTGCTCATCACAATGAATATGTAGGAATAGAAGAAGTGGAATTAGAAGGAGTAATTTACTATTTTGTAGATAATGAAAGATATTTTTAGAAGGCTTAATGTTTATGGTGAATATGATGACTGTGAGAGATTTTTTTATTCTTCTCTAAGGCAGTTGTTGAAACTATGGATATTACAGATTTTAAAGCCTGATATTATTCACTGTAATGACTGGCAAACAGCACTTATACCAATATATTTAAAAAGAAAGAGGAATATATGATGTAAAGACTGTTTTCAGTATACATAACTTTAAGATTCCAAGGTTTTTTTCTATAATAATGTAATTGAAGATTTACTAGAAATAGATAGAGCTAAATATTTCCAAGATGATGGAATAAAAATACTATGATATGATTTCATTTCTTAAAAAGCTGGAGTTGTGTATTCTGACTATATCACAACAGTAAGTGATAGTTATGCAGAAGAGATAAAAAAACTCCTGAGTTTGGAGAAGGAATACATGGTCTATTTCAAAAAGTATGACTATAAAGTTATCAGGTATAGTAAATGGAATAGATAAGACTTCATATCCCATTATCTAAGAAAGTCACATAAAACATTGAAAAAGCTAATTTACAAGCTAAAATTAGGTTTAGAAATTGAAGAAGCAACTCCTTTGGTTGCTATAATAACTCGTTTAGATAGACAAAAAGGGATAGATTTTTATCATAGATAAAATTTGATGAAATGATGACTTTAGGAATACAATTTGTTCTTCTAGGGAACTGGTGAAAAAAATCTTATGAAAGATTTCTTTAGATATAAAGAAAGTCAATACAGAGGCTATGTATGTTCATATATAGGTTTTAATCAAGAACTATCTACTGAGATTTATGCAGGAGCAGATATATTCTTGATGCCTTCAGTTTTTGAGCCATGTGGACTTTCTCAAATGATAGCAATGAGATATGGTTGTATTCCTGTAGTAAGAGAAACAGGTGGTTTAAAAGATACAGTTAAACCATATAATGAATATACAGGAGAAGGTGATGGTTTTGGTTTTCAAACAAGCTAATGGAGACGATATGATAAAGGCATTAAGATATGCTGTTACTATGTATCGTAGACCAGAAGTATGGAAAGAAATTATTGCCAATGCAAAGAAAAGAGATAATTCTTGGAAAGAACCTGCTAAAGAGATATAAAGAAATATATCAAAAAAATTATTAGAAAAATTAAAATGGATAACTTAAGGGGTTATTGCAAAATTAATTTTAAATCTAAAGTAAAAAAATAAGTTCGTTACTGAGTGGAATTTCTTAACGATAAAAAAATCAAATAGATGCGCTGACAAATTCAGAGTGCTGAACAGTGAGTTTCCTGATTTGCAGCGAATTCTGATTTTTATCGTTAAAAAATCTACTCAGTAACTAACTATTTTTTTAACTTTTTAATTACTTATGCAACAGCCCTTTTTTTGTTTTTAATAAGTAAAAATTTTTTTGCTATTTTTATCATATTAGTGTAAAAATATAGGTGTTAAAAATAAATTTTTAAAATGATGAGGGAAAAGTGAATTTACTATGACTAATAATGATTTTTTTAAGAAGACTTAGATATGCACTTAATTTAAAAAGATAATGTTACAGTACAAATTTTTTTAAAAAAAGGTGGATTAACTGTTACAAAAAGAAGATGTAGTTAACTATTTAAAAAAAGATATTGATGAAGGTTTTAAAAAAATTATCTAATGCTGATTTAATGAGTTTTTTTAGATGGATTAATTACTTTTTAAAAGAGGAGAAAAAAAGGAGGAAAAGTCCAGCTCCTAAAAATAAAAAAATTACAAAAAAATAATTTAAACAATATTTTGCTTAGAAAAATTAAGAATAGCCCTTGCTTTTAAAAAGTTATGATATGATAGAAGTGTTTTAAACTAGGTGGTGTAGATATTTCTGAAGCAGAATTGAATGCACTTTTTTTAGAAGTGAAGATCATAGAAACTATAAAGAATGTGGAGATAAATATATTAGAGTATTCTTAAAAGGTTTAATAGAATACTGTAGAGACTAAAAAAATAGATTAAGGAATGGTTATGGATATAAAAAGATAGATTTTTCAGAAGAGAGTTTGCGAACAATAAAAAGAATATTTAATAGAAAATGACAATAAATCAATTATTTTTTTAAAGCAACTTTTGATGAAAATGAAGTTATTCAAGAGCCATTTTTTTATCACTATAAAAAAAGAAAACTTTTGAAGAAACTTTAACAAAAAGTAAAAAGAGATGAAGTTGTAATAAGAATAACAAAAGCCAAATCAATTGTATCCTAATGATTTAGAATTAGAGCTTTCAGAGGAATTATTTAATAGAAGAAATATAGCTTACTGTTTACTTAGCTCAGACCTAGATGATTTTTTTATTTTATTCAAGATATAGATAGAACTAACTTAGAAAAAAATTGACATAGAAGATTATTTTTTTCAGAAGATGGTATCTTAGTAAATGAGATAAAAAGGCTTTGAACATAGACACGAGCAAGAGGAAATGGCTAAAAAAATATTCAAAAATGCTATAAATGATAATAGAAAAAAATAATAGTTGAAGCAGGAACAGGTACAGGAAAAAAACATTGGCTTATTTGATACCTGCTATTAAGTGGGCTATTACTAACAAGAAAAAAAGTTATTATAGCTACTAATACTATAAATTTACAGGAGCAATTACTATTAAAAGACATTCCTTTAGCTAAGTCAGTAATTAAAGATGAATTTACTTATGCTTTTAGTAAAGGGGAGAAGTAATTATCTTTGTAAAAGGCTTTTTACTGAATTATCTCTTGGAAAAAAGTATAGATATAGAAACTTTTTCTATGGAAGCTAGAGAACAAATAGAATATATTTTTAAAATGGGGAAATAAAAACTAAAACAGGTGACAAGGCAGAACTACCTTTTTGAAGTTTATCCTGATGTTTGGGAGTTAGTACAAAGTACAACTGAATTATGTCTAGGAAAGAAATGTCCTTTTAGAAAAAGAATGTTTTTCATATGAAAACTAGAATGAAAGAAGATGGAAGCTGATATTTTAATATCAAATCATCATGTATTCTTTTTCTGATTTAAATGTGAGGGCTGAAACTGATTTTTGATTCTGAGTATTTAATACTTCCAAGATATGATATGGTTATATTTGATGAAGCTCATAATATAGAGTCAGTTGCTAGAAGTTATTTTTTTCTGTAGAAGTATCTAAAAATTTCATTTACAAGACTTCTACATAGAATATATCAAAAAGAAAAAGTAAAAAAAGAAAAAAAGAAAAAAATCAGCTCTTACAAGAGTTGAAGAGACTATAGATGAAAAAGTACCTAGAAAAAGTCAGGAGATTATTTAGAACTTTTTAAAGACTATGAAATCAGAAATTTATAGTTTACAAACTATAGGAGATGAGTATTTTGATGAAATCAGAAAAAAATGTTTGAAACAAATACTGAAGCTCCTATAAGAAAAAAAGTTTAAATAATTTTTGAAATGACTAAGTCTAATTTTTTTAGAAAATCTGAGGGATAAAAAAAGGAATTTTTTTCAAGCTAAACTTGCAGAATTTTTTTAAACTTAATGATGGCTTTTTAACAATGTTATTGATGAGGAGAAGGACAAGAATCCTGAAGTAATAAATTTTAACAATCATTTAAAAAAATATTTAAAAAAATATAGATAGTTTTAAATTTATAAATAATTTTTTTCAGATGCTGATTATGTTTACTGGCTTGATATAAACTCTAAAAAGAACTAATGTAGTGCTTACAGCAACACCTTTTAAATATCGCTCAAAAAGTTGAGCTCAGTTCTTTTTGAAAAACTTAAATAGATTAGTGTTTGCTTCAGCCACTATAATGGCAAAATGGAAATTTTGAATATTTTAAAAAAGTCTTTAGGTTTAGATGAAGAAGAATGTATAGAATGCTTTTATAGAATCACCATTTGATTACGAACATCAGATGTCTGTATATATTCCAGCTGATATACAAGATTCAGAAAAATTTAAAATGCCTTTGTTACAGATGCAAGTAAGTTTATCTTAGAGATCTTAAAGAAAAACAAAGGGAAAAAGCTTTTTATATTATTCACATCTTATACTATGCTAAATCAAATTTATTATTCTGTTGTGAATAAATTAAAGAATAGTAATTTTGAAATATTTTTTTACACGGAGAAAAAAACCAAGAAGTCAGTTGATAAAAAGAGTTTAAGGAAGCAAAAAAATCCAGTGCTATTTGGAACAACTTCTTTTTTTGGGAAGGGGTAGATGTACAGGGAGAAAAATTTAAGTAATGTCATCATAACTAAGTTACCTTTCCTTGTTCCAACAGATCCTATAGTATGCTGCTATAAGTAAAAAAATTGAAGAAGATGGAGGAAATTCTTTTTCAGATTTTCCAATTACCAGAAGCAATCATTAAATTTAAACAAGGGGTTGGAAGATTAATTAGAAAAAAACAGATAGAGGAAATGTCTTTATTTTAGATAGTAGAATTATAAAGAAAAAGATATGGTTCAGCCTTTTATAAAAAGCTCTACCTAGTCAAAAAAATATCAAAAATATTAGAAAAAAAGATGATATAATAAAAAGAAATTGAATGAGAAAAAGGGGATTTTTATGAAAAAAATTTACTATATTTGGATTTAAGTTTCTTTTTTTGAAGTAAAGAAAAAAAGATAATTCAGATGAAGAGAAATACTCTGATACTTATTTCTTAAAAGAAAAAGGTATTTTTATCTAATTTTGGCACTATTTTTTTAATAACAATTTCGGCTAAAAATTCCTATACTTTTTTTAGAAATAATAACTATATGATAGGTGATGTTGTAAAAATCTGATATTTATTCTCCAAAAAAACTATAGTTTTTTTAGAGATAAAGATTGGAAAAGATAAGATTATTCAAGATATGATTAAATCAGTTGGATAAGGAATATATCTATTCAAGTGATGCTGCGGATATCTATACTAATGAATTTGATAACTTTTCATAAAGAAATCATAGCTATAAAAAAAGGGAAATTTACAAACTTTTTGACTATAGTGGTTTTGAAAGAAAAAAATGGGTAAAGCTATGCCTGAAACCCTAGTTAAAAAAATATTAGAAGAAGATGAAGATAAAATCAATAGTACCTTTTGAAAAAAATTATCAGAACATTTAAAAAAATGCTTATACTGCAGGTATATACAAAGAAAAAAATTCTATTCGTGTAAATGAACCTGTGAAGAGTGAGATAGATAATTTAGATGCTTTTTGAAAGAGATTTAATAAATTATTTCTTAATTCCAAATTATATTTATGATGAAGCAAAGACTAAGAGTGCTATCAATGAGAAAAGTTTCTCAAATAAATGACCAGTACATTGAAATTAAGGCTGGAACTTTAATTGCAAAGACAGGAGAAATTTTAACTGAAAGAAAAAAATAGATATTTTAGATAAATTAGGTATCTATAATTACAAGATGAGTATTTTTTTATAATTACACTAAATATCATATTTTTTTATTGGTTATTTCAAGTATATTTAATGTAGTTACAACAAGATTTTTATAGTAAGGATGTCTTAGAAAAAGAAAAAAAGTATAAAGCTGTTATGCTTTTTGATGATAGTTACTTTATTAGTGTTTAGAATTGTACCAAATTCTATGATATATCTAGTACCTATTGATACAATGTTATTACTTTTTAATGTTTATTGTACGTCCTAGATTTAGTATTTTCTTGACTGTGATGCTTATCTCTTATCTATTACCTATAACTGATTATGATTTAAAAATATTTTTACTATACAATCTATTGCTATTTTAGCAACAGGATTTTTAAGTAAAAAAATATAGGAACTCGTTCTTCAGTTATAGCAATAGGAATACAATTAGCTATAATGAAAAATTTTATTATATTTAATTTTAAGTTTCTTCTCAATGGAAGAAAGTTTTGGAGTGGCTTTAAATACTATTAAATTATTTGTTTCAGGTTTATTCTCAGGAATGTTTGCTATAGCATTATTGCCATATTTTTGAAAGAACATTTAATATTTTTAACAGTATTTAGACTTATTGAACTTGCAGACTTTATCTCAACCACTTTTTGAGAAAAGTTGTCTATAGAAGCACCAGGAACTTTTCAACACTCAATGATGGTAGCAACTTTATCAGAAAAATGCTGTTATTGAAATTGGTGGAGATCCAATATTTACTCGTGTTGCTTGTTATTATCATGATATAGGAAAAAAACAAAAAAAGACCTACAGTACTATGTAGAAAACCAAACAGATGGTAAAAATTTACATAATAATATCTCACCTTTTATGAGTAAAATGATAATTTTAGCTCATACTAAAGAGGGAGCTGAAATGGGTAAAAAAATATAAAAATACCTAAAGAAATTAGAGATATTATGTTTGAACATCAAGGAACAACTTTATTGGCTTATTTCTATAATAAGGCTAAAGAGATAGATCCTAATGTACAGGAAGAAGAATTTAGATATTCAGGACCTAGACCTCAAACTAAAGAATCAGCTGTTATTTTTACTGGCAGATTCCATAGAAGCAGCTGTTAGATCTCTTGATGTAAAAAGACCCTATAAAAAGTTGAAGAAATGGTTAGAAAGATTGTAAATGCGAAGATAGCTGACAATCAATTATCAGATGCTAATATAACATTTAAAGAAATAGAAATTATTATTAACTCATTCTTGAAAAACTTTTGGTGCTATTTATCATGAAAGAATAAAAATATCCCAGGTCAAAAAAATAAAAAAGGAAGAGGATTATGGAATTAGTTTTAGATTTTTAGTTGTGAACTAGACAATGAAAAAAATATAATGAGTTCATAGATAAGTTATATGAAGATTCTTATCTTGAAAAATTATATAAAAAAAGTTTTTAGAAATAGAGGAAGTTGAAGCTGAAAGACCTCTTTATCTTTCAGTTTTACTTACTGATAATAAAAAAATATACAAGTTATCAATCGTGAGTATAGAGATAAAGATGCTCCAACAGATGTAATATCTTTTTGCATATCATGAAACAGATGACTTTAATATAGGACCTTATGATACTCTTGGAGATATTATTATTTCTTTAGAAAGAGTTGAAGAACAATCAAGTGAATATAATCATTCATTTGAAAGAGAGTTCTATTATGTTTCTAACACATGGAATTTTACATATTTTTAGGATATGACCATATTGAAGAAGAAGATAAGAAAGTTATGAGAGAAAGAGAAGAAGCAATATTGTCATCTTTTTGGTTATACTAGAGATAATTAAAAAAATTATAAAATAAAGAAAAAAATGCTACTACAAATTATCGTAGTAGCATTTTTTTAGTATGTAAATATTAGAGTTATTTAACTTCTCCACCTTCAACAACTATTGAATCAGGGTCAGCACTATCTCCATAGATAGGTTCAAGAGTAGCTTTATATGCTTCATGGAAGAAATTTTCTTTTCCTAATTCTTTAATTTCATTGTTTATCCAATCTAATAGGTCAGTATTTCCTTTTTTTGAACTGCAACAGCTATAGTATCAACATCACCTAAAGACTCAATTCCAACTGTAAATCCTGGGTTTGATTTAGCCCAAGCTAAAAACTTCAGTATTATCAGTTGAGAAAGCATCTCCTCTACCATCAAGTAAAGCATTGTAAGCATCTGCATAAGAATCATATTTTTTTGAAGTTTTACTTTCTGGATGATTCTTTGAGAAATAATATTCAGCAGTAGTTCCTTTACTTACAATTAAAGTCTTGTCTTTTAATTCTTCAACAGATTTAATAACAGCTCCATCTGGTGAAACAACTCCTAAAGAAACTTTCATATATGGTAAACTGAAATCAACTTTTTCTGCTCTTTCAGGTGTAACAGTGAAGTTAGCAGCAACTATATCTGCTTTTCCAGTCTCTGCATATTCAACACGGCTTGCAGGGTCAAGAGAAATATATTCAACTTTGAACTCCTAAATCTTTTGCTAAACGATCTGTGAAATAAACATCATAACCTTGATTTTTTTACCATTTTTCATCAATATAACCAAAAAGGTGCTTTTATCTGTAAATACTCCTATTCTAATAACACCACTATCTTTTGATTTCTTGTACTGTTCTTGCCTTTTGCAACACTTGTTTCTTGTGCAGGTGCTTGTGCTTCTGTCTTTTTTTCTTCAGTTTTATTTCCACAAGCAGCTAAAGCAAATACTGCCACTCCCCACTGTTGCTAATTTTTAAAAATCTTTTTTTCCAAATTTTCATTTTATATCCTCCTAAAAATTATTTATAAAATTTTTATTTTTTTAAATGTAAATGTATTTAAAAACTTTTTGTGCTCTTTCTGTTTTTTTGGATTTGAGAAGAATTCTTCTGCCTCTCCTTGTTCTGCTATATTTCCATTATCCATAAATATAACTCTATCTGCAACAGCTCTTGCAAATTGCATTTCATGTGTTACTATTACCATAGTCATTCCTTCTCTAGCAAGTTCAAGCATAACATCTAAAAACTTCTCTTACCATTTCAGGATCTAGTGCAGCAGTAACTTCGTCAAATAACATTATCTCAGGGTTCATACATAGGGCTCTAACTATTGCGACTCTTTGCTTTTTTTGACCACCTGATAATTGTCTTGGATAAGAATTTTGTTTATCCAGTAAATTAACTCTTTCAAGTAATTTTCAATGCCTGTTCTTTAACTTCTTCTTTATTTCTTTTTTTGCACTTTTTAATGGTGCTAACAAAATATTATCCAATATTGTTAAATGTGGAAATAGTTCATAACTTTGAAAATACCATTCCAATTTTTTTGTCTAATTTTTTTGTCATATTATTTTTTTGTATCTGAAAATTTAATTTCATTATCTAAAACTATATCTCCAGCTTGTATATCTTCTAGTCCATTTAAACATCTTAAAAATGTACTTTTTTTCCACAACCAGAAGCTCCAATTATTACTACGACTTCTCCTTGATGGATATCTAAATTTATTCCTTTTTAAAAACTTCCAGTTCTCCATAATTTTTTTATACACATCTTTTGCTGAGAGAACAACTTTATCTAATTGTTTCATATTCTACTCCATCTCTTTTCTAAAAAAATTTTTGCTAACATTGATAGTGGCCAACAAGATAAGAAATATAGTAAGAAGATTACTCCATATATCCATATTGCTCCATTTGGATATTGAAATCTGTTTGTGTCTATTATTTGTTGCCCAACTTTTAAAAACTTCAACTATTCCTATCAATACCACTAAACTTGTAGTTTTTTTATCATTCTTGTTATCAAGTTTACTGATAAAGGTATAAGTCTTCTTATAATTTGAGGAATAATTACATATAGATAAATTTGTTTTTTTATCTAAAGCTAGTGCTGTTGCACTTTCTATTTGAATCTTTGGAATACTCTCAATGGCTCCTCTGACTAAGTCTCCCATTTCAGCTGTTCCCCATATAGTAAATACTATTATTGCACTTGCTTCAGGAGAGATATGGAGTCCATACATTCTGGTTACTCCAAAATATGCTATAAATAATAATACTAATGGAGGCATTATTCTAATTGTTTGGAGGTAAATTTGAGAGATTATCCTTAGTTACAGGATTTTTTTATAACCATAAAAAAAGCCCAAAAAAGTATTCCAAAAAAATTACTGATAAAATTGCAGAAATTAAACTTAATTTTATTGTTATCCCATAAACCATAAAGAAGTCTTTCTAAAGTTTGTTCCTTTTGATAATAAATCAATTACTGTAGCCAACATATTTTCAACTTCCTTTCTAGCCATACTCCAAATAATGATAGAGGTAACAATATTATTAAATAACCTACTACAAGCATAAATAAAGATTCTTCTGTTTTTATAGTAAAGTCCTATTAAATCTTTTGTAACAAACATCATATCTATTAAAGATATAGCACTGAAAAAAACTGATGTTTCTTTTTAACATAAATATTATGTTTGCAGTAAGACCAGGTAAACTTATAACAAATGATTGAGGTAAAATAACATATCTCATTGTTTGCCACTTTGTCATTCCTAAACTTAAAAGCAGATTCTTTTTGTATCTTGTCTATTGTTTCTAAGGCACTACGAAAAGTTTCTATCATATAACTTCCACCTAAAGAAATGTTAATCCAATTATTCCACAAAGCTCTGGACTAAATTTTATACCAACTTTTTGGTAGTCCATAATACAGAAAAGAACAATTGAACTAAAAAGTGGAGTATTTCTACTTAGTTCTACATATCCAATTATAATTTGTTTAAAGAATTTAAAAGTTTTCATATAAAAACCCAACTTCCTAAAAATTCCAACAACAATTGAAAGCATTATTCCTATACCCACCTATTTTTTTAATGTGAGTATTCCTGCATGTATAAATTCAGGTGTATATTTTGCTATAAATTCCCAATCCATTTTTCTATCTCCATTCTTTATTGAATTGATAAGGATTATACCATCTATGGAAAAAAATCATGCAATAAAAACTCTTTTATAGAAATCAAAGTTCCAAATTTCCTTTTTTACTTTTTTTCCTGAAAAAAATAAAAAGAACTATTTCAGATGAGGTTCTATTTTTTTCTAACTATGGAAAAATTAAATTTTTTTAAAAATAAGTAATAGATTTTTTTACTGAAAAAAATGTTACTATTCAAATGTAATAATAATTTTAACAAGGAGGAAATGAAATGGAAAAATTTACATTTAAAAAAAGTTTTCTAGAGTACAAATTTTTTTATCCAACTTAGATTTTTAATCCTGAAGGCAAAAAAATCTAGCTTTTCAGTCTTAGTGAAAGTGATTATGAAAAAGAATTCATATAAGCACTATATCTATAGTTTAAATACAGAGACAAAAGAAATAAGAAAAACTTACTCATTTTGGAAAGGAAAAAAATTCTCTTTGGCTAAATAATGATATTATTTTTATTTTCAAGTGATAGAGATACTGATATAGAAGAAAAAGAAAAAAATTAGGAGAAACTTGGACACTATTCTATGCACTTGATATAAAAAAATGGTGGTGAAGCTTATGAATATATGAGATTGCCACTTGATGTTTCAAACATAAAAAAATAGTTGATGAAAAATAATTTTATTTTACTTGCTGACTATGATAATAATTCATATAATCTAAATGATTTAAAAAGGTGAAGAAAGAGAAAAAGGCAATAAAAAGAAATTGAAGAAAAATAAAGGACTATGAAGTTTTAGATGAAATACCTTTCTGGAGTAATGGACATGGTTTCAGAAATAAAAAAAGAGATAGACTATATCACTATGATAAATTAAATAATAAAATAACTCCTATCTCTGATGAATATACAAATGTTGAACTTGTTAATGTCAAAGATAATAAGGTTATTTTTGCAGGTAGAACTTTTACTGATAAACAAGGATTGACATCTGGGCTTTATGTTTATGATGTGAAATCTCAAAACTTAGAAGTAATTGTAGATAAAGATCTTTATGATATTAGCTATGCAAACTTTATAGAAGATAAAATTATCTGTGCCTTAAGTGATATGAAGGCATATGGAGTAAATGAAAAATCATAAACTATATTTAATAGATAGCAATAAAAAAATATTACACTTTTTAAATGATAATGATACTTGGCTTTCTTGTACTGTTGGAAGCGATTGTAGATTAGGTGGAGGAAAAATCATTTAAAGTTATAGGAAATAAATTATATTTCCTAGCAACAATAGCTGAAAGAGTGTATTTAAAATCTATAGATACAAATGGAAAAAGTAGAAATTTTTATCAGATAAAGATGGGAACTATAGATTTCTTTGATATAGCTAATGGAGAAATATATTATGTTGGAATGAGAGACTATACTTTACAAGAAAGTTTATAAATTAGAAAAATAATGAATCTACAAAAATTAACTTCTTTCAATGAAGAAATAAATAAAAAAATATAAGATATCTAAACCAGAAGTTTTTTTGATTTTACTACAAATGGAGCTACAACAAAAGGTTTTGTAATCTACCCTGTAGACTATGATAAAAAAACTAAAACTTATCCTGCAATTTTAGATATACATGGTGGACCTAAAAACAGTTTATGGAAATGTTTTCTATAATGAAATGCAAGTTTGGGCTAATATGGGATACTTCGTGTTCTTCACTAATCCGCATGGAAGTGATGGATATGGAAATGAATTTGCAGATATAAGAGGGAAATATGGAACTATTGACTATGAAGATTTAATGAACTTCACTGACTATGTTCTAGAAAAAAATATCCTATTGATAAATCAAGAGTTGGAGTAACAGGTGGTTCATATGGTGGATATATGACTAACTGGATAATTGGACATACAGATAGATTCCGTTGTGCAGTTTCTCAAAGAAGTATATCTAACTGGATTTCAAAAATTTGGTACAACAGATATTGGTTATTATTTTAATGCTGACCAAAAACCAAGCTACACCTTGGATAAATCACGATAAGTTATGGTGGCATTCTCCACTTAAATATGCAGATAAGGCTAAGACACCAACTCTATTTATACATTCTGAACAAGACTATAGATGTTGGTTAGCAGAAGGTATACAAATGTTTACAGCTTTAAAAATACCATGGAGTAGAAGCTAGACTTTGTATGTTTAGAGGAGAAAAATCACGAATTATCAAGAAGTGGAAAAACCTAAACACAGATTAAGAAGATTAACAGAAATTACAAATTGGTTTGAAAAAAATACTTAAAGTAACTGGGTACTAAATAGGTAAAAAAATAAGTGAGTTATATTATAAGTTTATCTATTAAATTTTCTTTGAGGAAAAATAATTAACTTTTAATAAGATTACTGCGACGTCCTATAAAGGTGAAAGAGCCTTTGTGAGCTCTAGAACCTTTATAGGCTAGCAATAATCGCCATATATAACTAGGAATTATTAAGTTTTTTTCAAAGAAAATTTTTTTAAAAACTTTACTCAGTAACGAACTATTTTTTTTACTATTATAAAAATGTAAGAAGGTGAGTTATGAAAAAAAGAATATATTAAGAATTTTTTTCTATTTTTTTCTTATCTCTATTGTGAGTTTTGCAGCAAGTTTTAGAATTGAAAAAAATTAGATATAGAAGCTAATTTACAAAAAAAGATGGTTCTATGGTAGTAAGTGAAGCTGTAACTTATGATATTGATGAAATAAATGGAGTGTATTTTTGATATAGATGCCAAGGGCTTTGGTGAACTACAATATATACAGGTCTTTGAAGATGATTCTACAGGTGGTTTTAAAGAAGTAGATAGTTCTAATTATGAAGTCTCAGTAAAGTGATGAGCTATATAGAATAAAACTATATTCTAAAAAAATCATAATAATAGAAGAACATTTCAAGTTTGTATATAAATTACCAGAAGCTATAACAGTCTATGATGATGTAGCTCAATTCAATAGAAAAATGGTTGGACAAGAATGGCAACAAGGAATAAAACTACATCACAGCTAAAGTGATAATTCCAGTGTCAGCAAGCTATGATAATTCAAATATTTTAGTATTTGGACATGGACCACTTACAGGTGAAGTGGATAAAGGAAGGAAATACAGTAGTCTATAGATTAAATAATTATTATCCAGGAGATTTTTTTAGAAGCACATATTTTTAATGGAACCTGAAATATTTTCTGAATATAATAAATCAAAGATAGTTCATAAAGATATGAAACAAAAACTTTTAGATATGGAAGCTAAATTTGCTGATGAAGCTAATGCAGAAAGAGATAAAGCTATCAGACAACAAGAAATGATTAATAAAGTATTTGAAAAAAACCAGGTTTAATATTTGGTGTATTAAGCTCAATATGGGGAGTATTGATGTACTATATTCATGTAATTTTTCAAAAAGAAAGAATAAGGTAAAAAAATAGTGTTGGAAAAATACTTAAGAGAATTACCTGATAATTCTTCACCAGCTCTTGTTGGAGGTTTCATGACAAATAGCATCAATGATAATGAGATACTTGCAACTATTGTAGATTTAGTTAGAAGAAAAAAATTTTTGACACTTGAAAAATTCAGATAAAAAAACTCTATAATAATACTGACAGGAAGTACAGAAAAAAATTTATCTGATCAAGAAAAAAAGCTATAGTAGATATCTATATAAATGATTTTGGAGATGGAAAAATCATTAGATTTAAAGAGTTTTTGGATTCTTTCAAAAAAGTACCTATGTCAGTTGCTAGAAAATTTGAAAAAAATGGAGAGCAATGGTACAGTCTGAAATGAACAGAAAAAACCTAACTTACGAAGGATTTGGATGCTTAGGAGTAATTTTCTTTGCATTATTTGGACCAATTCTTGCTTTTGCAGGTCTTATTTTTGGAATGGTTACAGGCAATAAAATGTTCTTATTAGTAGTAGTTATGGGTATTATTTTATTTGTTTCTGGAGCTAAAGCAAAGATATCCCTAGAAAAGAATTGGCTGAAGCCAAAGATAAATGGCAAGCATTTAAAAATTTTCTATCAGATTATTCACAATTAGAGGAAGCAAAGATAACATCGGTTCATCTATGGGAACAATATTTTGTCTATGCTGTAGCTTTAGGTGTATCTGACAAGGTTGTAAAAGCATATAAGAAGGCATTAGATATGGGAGTTATAAATGATGTTCAAGGAGTGAATAGTCTTGCATATTCACCTATATTTAATCCTATGTTTAGTCGTTCATTTAGCAATTTAAATGGTATGGTTAGTAGAACAAATTCAGGAGCAAGTTCTGCTATTGCTTCAAGTAGAAGATCTAGTTCATCAGGTGGCGGTGGAGGATTTAGTTCTCGTTCATCAGGTGGAGGAGGTTCTCGTGGTGGTGGAGGAGGTTTCTAATAAGGAAACCTTTCATATATAAATAAAAAAATAGGAGGAAAAAAATGATAGTATTAGGAATAGTATTGGGAATAGTTGTAGTTTTAGCTTTATTAGCTATAAGCTATAAAAAAATAAGTTTGTTGTTTTTGGATAATAGAGTGAAAAAAATGCTTGGAGTCAAATTGATGTACAAATGCAAAAATAGATTCAGTCTTGTTCCAAATTTAGTTGAAACAGTTAAAGGTTATGCTAAACATGAAAAAGGAAACTTTTTGAAGGAATAGCAAATGCAAAGGCAAAATATATGTCTGCAAATACAGCAGCTGAAAAAAATGGAAGCAAATAACCAATTAAGTGGATTTTTTTAGGAAGACTTTTTGCTATATCAGAAGCATATCCTGAATTAAAAAGCAAATACAGGTTTTGAAAAATTTACAAGGTCAACTTGTGGAAGTTGAAAAACAAAATTAGATTTGCTAGACAATTTTATAACGATACAGTAACTGAGTATAACCAAGCTATACAAATGTTTCCCTGGAAGTTTATTTTGCAGGATTCTTTAACTATCATAATGCAGAATTATTTAAAGCAAATGACATGGCAAGAGAAGAAGTACAAGTTAAATTCTAAGAAATAAAAAAATGGGAATATTATAATATTCCCATTTTTTTATATATTTATCTAGTTAATTTTCTAATAGCTTTTGTAAGTTCTTTATTTTTTTTATAGCAAGAGAGCTCAATTTCATAAATTTTTTTCAAATTCTTCATCATTTATACTCAATTCATCTTTAATGAACTCTTCAAGTTTTTTTATTTCTTGTGGAAATAAAATAGGTTTTGTAGATAGATTAATTTCTTCAACAGTTTTGTCACCATCAAAGAAAGCTAAAAATTTTCTTCCAGTTATCAATAGGATCTAATCTTCTTAGTAACATCATAGTTTTATAGTCAAGTTCAGGGATTTCATTATAACCTTTTCTTTTTAGAAAACTTAAAGTTTCATCATCTGTTTTAGTAAAAAAGTAATAATTCTCCAGCCTTTTTTTCATAGTCATAATTTTTAGGCATTCTCTTGGCTCTATTATTTGTCTTTAAATATCTTGAAAGAGGAACTAATTTCACTTCTTGATAGAAAGCGATAGCAAATTCATTAAAAACTAAGACCAGGCATAATTTCATTTTTTTCAATTAAATCAATCATATTATTAATTTTTTTCAAAAATTTAGCATCTTAACCCTCCTATTACTAAATAGATAAATTATTCATTTGAATATTTATTTAAAAACTTCTTGCCACATACCATTTTTTTTCATAATAAACTCTAAAAAAATTCTCTTACAGCAGCGTCTCCTCCATTTTTTTAGTGGAAATAAAATCACAAATTTCTAAAACTTCTGCAACAGAATCTTTAGGACAAGCAGTTAGCCCAACTTTTTTCATAACTCCAATATCATTTAAATCATCTCCCATATAGGCTGTGTTCTCAAAAGTTATGTCTAATTCATCCAGTAATTTTTTTCAAGTCTTGAGTTTTATTTTTTTGAACCTTGTATAACATATTTTATTCCTAACTCTTTTGCTCTTCTTTCAACAATATTAGATTTTTTTCCCTGTTAGTATAGCAACTTCTCCACCAAGTTTTATCCAATTAACAAGAGCAAAATCCATCTTTTACGTTAAAAAGCTTTAAAAAGAGTTATCTTTATCATCTACATAAATCTTTCCATCAGTTAAAGTTCCATCAACATCTAAAACTAAAAATTTTTTTATATCCTTCATAAAACTTCCTTATTTTTTTAATAATTTTTTTATATTCTTCAAGAGATATTTTATTCGTATCAGAAGAAAGAGTTATTTTTTTAAGATTACTTGTTCCTGTAAAACTTATATTAGAACTTAAAGAATTTGATATGAGTAATACATATGGCTAAAAGCATCGGCAGCATCATCAGGTTTAGGTATTTCAGAAAAGTCCTAAAAATTTCTGTACCATAAGTTGAACTTGTTTTTTTCTCTGCCTTTCCATAGCCTGTAATACCAATTTTTTTACTTGTAGAGGAGTATAACTTTGACATAGGGATATTATTTTGTTTACCTGCAAGTAAAAATAACTCCTCTAGCTTGAGCAACAGAAATTACAGTTTTATTATTTTTTTAAAAATAAAAATAAGTCTTCTATTGCCATAAACTCTGGCTTATATTTTTTTTAAAAATCTTATTTAATTCATTGTATACAATTTCTAATCTTTCTTCATTACTTAAATCTTTTTGAAGTTAATATTACCCCGTAGTCAACTATTGAATATTTATTTTTTTATTATAATCTATAATTCCATATCCAACTATTGCAGTTCCAGGGTCTATCCCTATAACACGCATTATACATCCCTTACATATTCAACATTTTGTATAGATGAAAGTGAAACAACTACATCTGATATGTTATTTCTGCCTCTCATACTCACAGTAAAAAGTAACTAAAGCCTCATCTTGATATTTATCTATTTCAGTTATTTTTTTATAGATCTTTGTCTAAAACACTTCATAGGCTTCTATAAGCCCATTTGCAAAATCTTCTGAATCAAAAAAACTTTACTTCAAATTTTAAAAGTCTAGTCTTTTTAACCAATTTTGATTCAAGTTTTTTAAGAGTTACCATAATGATAATCATAAATACAACTGCAACAGCAGCTATATTATAGAATCCCCAACCTATACCTAAACCAACACAAGCAGTAGCCCATATTCCAGCAGCTGTAGTTAAACCTCCAACTGTTTCACCTTTTTCTTTCATTATACTTCCAGCACCTAGGAAAACCAACCCCACTTATTACTTGAGCTCCAAGTCTTCCTAAGTCTGTCTTTATAACAGAAGTTACCGCAGAACCTTCAGTATGAGCTAAATCCAAGATATTTAATCTCAATTGGTCTTGTACCATAGATACTATAGCTGCTCCAAAACAAACTAAAATATGAGTTCTAAAACCAGCAGGACGGTTATTTTTTTCTCTTTCATAACCAACAATACCTCCAAAAAGTATTGCTAATATTAGTCTAAAAACAAACAATCTCAACAGTTAATTCTCCTGTGAATTTAATTTTTTTAAAAAAACTTGTCAAGTATATCAAATATGTGCATCATAAAAAAATTAAAAATTCTCCTTTCTCTTTACTTCCTTGTATCTTTTTTTCTCCCCAAGTAGCTTGTTTTATCATAAGATAAGTTAAAAAGCTTTTTTTAGGTAATTTTTGTAATTATTGCAATTAAAAATTCTCATACTCAAAGGATATATTACCTTTTCTTTTTTTGTCATTTATAGCCTTAACTATTATATCTGTAGATTTTCTCCTCAGAAAGAACAGTAGGCTTATTTGTTATATCTTCTTTACTTAAAGATTTTAACTTTTTCCGTAGCTATGTAGCCAGGAACTATAGTAGTTATATTTATGTTGTAATCTCTAAAAAAATGCTCTGTATGTTTCACAAACTCCCATTATTGTTAGCTTTTGTTCTTGCGTAAACAGAGGCTTTAGGATAGTCAATAAGACCTGCAATGGATGAAACAATTGCAATATGCCCTTTATTATTTGTAAACATCATATCTCTTACTGCTTCGAAAGTATTGATAACTCCTGTTAAGTTTATGTCTATCATGGCAAAGGCTTCGTCGTTTGTCAGTTTTGTAGTTCTGTTATTAGTATATATACCTGCAGAATTTATGATTAGATCTAAATTTCCTTGTGAAAAAAATCTTCAATAGCACTTTTTAAATCACTTTTTGTTTCTAACATCAACCTTATACAATTTTAATCCCTTTATTAACTTCCTCAATCTTTTTTTAATTTTTTTCATCGTTTGTTCCACAAATAGCAACCTCATTGCCCAAGGACAAATATCTTTTAGCAAGAGAAAGACCTATACCGGAACTTCCACCTATAATAAAAAAACTTTCATTAAAAACTCCCTTTTCTTTTTTTTTCTTTTTATTATTATACTATATTTTTTTGATATATAAAAAGTAATAAAAATTAATTTTATCGAAATTAAATATTATTATCATATAATTTGTTATAAAAAAATATTTTTTTACTAATTTTTTTAAAAATTATGATATAATAAAAAAAGAGGTGGGATTATGATTAGTAAAGAAGATATAAAAACAACTTGAAAGTTATTTTTTTCCTTTTTGGTTTGAACTAAATCAAAAATGATAGAGCTAAAAATAATTCTTTCAAGTCGGGTTTTATCTTTAAAGAAAGAAGCTATCTTTTTAATTCTCATGAATTAGATGGACTTCTGTTTCTAAAAATCAGGAAGATTAAGATTTTTTTTTATCATCTTTAGATGCAAGAGATTTACCTCTATACTATTTAAAAAGATAATGAAGTAGAATTTTTTTTGAAGATTTTTAATAATAAGCTAATTTCTCCAATTTTAGATATAGCTTTTTGTTGTTGAAAGAAATAGTGAAGTTCTTTTAATACCTTATACTATATTAAATCTCTTTTAGAAAAAAATATAGTATAATGGAAAGATTTTTTTACATGATTTAACAAGAGAAAAAAATTATCAAAAATCCTTATTGTCTTTACAGAATATTTTTATTAATACCACTTAAGGAAAGGTTATTGAAATTTTTATACAGTCTTAAAAAAATGAGATATCTTTTAACTCATGAAGAGATTGCTAAAAAAATTAGGAAGTTCTAGAGAAGTTATCAGTAGAAATTTAAAAAAATTTTTAGAAAAAGAAAATTTCTTAAAAAATGAATAGGAAAAAAATAATTATAATAGGTCGAGGTGAAGTATTATGAAAAAAACCAATTATTGGAATTTCTGCAAGTATGATATTTGAAGAAAAAAAGATGAATTATTTTTTTGGGAGATAAATATTCCTGTGTTGCTCACTCTTATGTAGATGCTATTTATAAATCAGGTGGAATACCTGTTGTATTACCTATTTTAAAAGATGTTTCTGCAATAAGAGAACAAGTTAAATTATTAGATGGTATAGTTTTATCAGGCGGACGTGATGTGGATCCTCACTTCTATGGAGAAGAACCACTAGAAAAATTAGAAGCTATTTTTCCCTGAAAGAGATGTACATGAAACTGCTTTAATAAAGGCAGCTACAGACTTAAAAGAAACCTATTTTTGCAATATGTCGTGGTATGCAAATACTTAATGTTGTTTATGGAGGAACTTTATATCAAGATATTTCTTATGCTCCAGGAGAACATATAAAACATTATCAAATAGGAACACCTTATCAAGCAACACATTCTATAAAAATTGATAAGAGCTCAACTTTATTTAGAATGGCTGATAAATTAGAAGTTGAAAGAGTTAACTCTTTCCACCATCAAGCATTAAAAAAATTAGCAGATGGACTTAAAGTTGTAGCTACTGCTCCTGATGGAATAATAGAAGCGGTTGAAGGAACTAATGAAGATGGAATGTTTATACTTGGAGTACAATTTCACCCAGAAATGATGTATGATAAAAGTACTTTTTGCTAGATCAATGTTTAAGAGATTTATTACTATATGCTTAGAAAGCAGACCAACAGATGTAATTTCTAAAAGATGGACTTCATCATGAAGAAGAGTATAAAAACAAAAAGAAATAGCTGATAGAATAAAAAAAGAGCTTGAAGAAGAAGAAAAAAAGGAATTTTTTTAAAGGGGATTTATAATCCCCTTTTTTTCTTTACTATTAAATTAACCTAAAAAAATAATTCTTTTCAATTCTTTGATATTGTTTCTGCTTACAGGAATAGCTGTGGGGATAATTTTTTTAATTTTTTTATTATCCAAGATGAGTTAAACCATTGTTCTATCTCTGTTATCTTATCTAAATTTATTATGAAAGAACGATGACAACGATAAAAAAATTATTTCCTTTTAGCATTTCTTCCCATTTTGAAATTTTAATTTTGCTTATATATTTTTTTTCTGATTAGAGAAAAATTAAAGTTTCTTTTTCATCAGCCTCTATATAATCAACATCATTTAATGAAATGACGTAAAGTCTTTCATCCATATTGATAGTGATTTTCTTTAAATTATTATTTTTTTAACTGTATTTACAGTCTCGTTTTTTTATATTGACTAAAGATTTTTAAAAGATTTCTTATTCTACTTTCTGAATAAGGCTTTTAAAAAGATAGTCGTAAGCTTTTTATTTCAAAAAGCATCAACAGCATAATCTTTATAGGCTGTAATAAAAAAATAATTTTTTTGTATCAGGATACATCTTTGTAATTATTTTTTTCCTAAACTAATTCCATTCATATCAGGCATATTGATATCTAGAAAAAAATAGCATCTACAGAATTTTTTTCCAAAAAAATGTTAAAAGTATCTAAAGGATTATCAAATTCAGCAATAAGTTTAATTTCCTTTTTCTTCATCTATAAAATATTTCAACTCTTCTCTTGCAGGTAGCTCATCTTCAACTATAATGCAACTAATCATATTTTTACGCCTCCAAGTATTTTTAAATTTTATCCTTGTTCCTTGTTCTAATTTTGTTATATTTAAACCTTCACCATAAAGAAGTTTCAATCTTTGATGAACATTCTTTAAACCTATATTTTCTTCAATTTTTTTATCTAAATTATCTATTATAGCTTGTTCTATACCAACTCCATCATCTTCAATAGCAACTTCTATATCTTTATCAATTTTTTTTTACAATAATTTTTAACAAAGCCATTATCTCTTTTTTTAAAAATACCATGTTTTTATACTATTTTTCAACAAGAGGTTGTATAATCAAACTAGGTATTTGGAAAAGTTATATAAGCTTTTCATCAACATCATAAATTATATTTAATTTATCACCAAATCTAGCTTTTTTTCTATCTTAATATAGGTATCAATTTGATTTAATTCCTTTATTAATTCCACGCTTTTTAAATTGTTATCCAAATTATATCTTAAATAGTTTGATAAATCTATAGTAACTTCTCTAGCCTTTTTCAGGATTAGTTCTGATAAGAGAAGTCATAGTATTTAGCACATTAAATAGAAAAATGTGGGTTTATTTGAGATTGTAAAAGCCTTTAACTCAGAATACTTAAGCAAAGATATTAAATTTTTCTACCTTACTGATTTCCATTTGGGTTGAGATAAGATGAGATAGACCTATCATTAAATATCTATTTTTTTCTGTTATTTTTTTCAGCAGTATCAAAAAAATATCTTTAAAGTTCCTGATACATCATTTTTCTTTTTAAAGGGTAGAAATGATACAAGATTTTATATGAGGAGAAATATAGAAAAAAATCTTCTATAATTTCATCTTCATCATCTTTAATAACAAGCATAACTTCACCAGTTTTTAAAAACTTCCCTAGTATTGTTACTTCTAATATTACTTCTATTAATTACAGATTTATCTGTAGAAAAAAACCTGCAATAATTTCTTTTTGTATCTGTTATTACTGTGGCTCTTGCTCCTAAAGAATTAGCAATTATCTTACAAACTTCATTAAGATTTTCTGTATTTCTAAAGTAAGGAAGAGTCTTATTTGCTATTTCTAAGGCAAGTTTTAGCTTGGTTACCAGCTATAAGTTCACTTTTTTTGAATGATATCTTCAACAAGTAGAATAAGAATAGCTGCTCCAACAGAGTTCATAAACACCATAGGAATATAGAAAAAGTTTCTTTAACTATACTTTGAGCTAAAAGCCTTATCTTTTTTTGTATCAATAAAAATTAAAGCCATACTTAAATTTTTCAACAACAAAGGCTAAAAGAAAAGCAAAAAAACATTCTATCTTTATTTTTTTAGCAAAAGCGAGAAACATAAGCAGTTAGAAAATCCACCTATTGTAGTTGCAATAGCACAAAGGAATAGCTGTTTCTCTACCAAGATTAACAATAGCTCTATGTATTCCAGCAATAAGACCTGTGATTGCTGCAACATAAGGACCTCCTAGAAGTCCTCCAGCAACAACTCCCATATTTCTTGTGTTTAAAGATAGCACCATTAAAAATTTAGTCCTATATAGGTTCCACTGATAGAAAGTAATGAAAAGAAAAAAAGATAGAGCTACTATATCTTTTTTTAGTTTTTTTGCCTTACTTTTTTTATAATTATATTTGCTTTATCTATTTTTAATAAAGAAAAAAAGGCAATTATAGCAGAACAACCGATATTACTTATTAAATGTGAAATAAATTGTATATTCATAAAATAACTCCAAATCTAAAAATTTAAAGAGAAAGGACTATGAAAAAAATAAAATATTAATGTTTTTAAAAATATATCAAATTAATTATAATAGTTCTTTCTTTTTTTTATTATAGTATAACAAATTTTTTTAAATCTTAATAAATACTTGTGAAAAAAATTTACATTTCAAGCTGAAATAATAACATCTTATTCCAAATAGTATGAAAAAAATAAGCAAAAAAACAGTGTATAATAAAGAAAAATTTTTAATTAAGGGGGCAGATATTATGTATAGTTTTATAGGATCGATAATAGCTTTAGTGCTAGGTTATTTTATTTATGGTAAAAATTTGTTGAAGGAGTTTTTGGTATCAGATTCTTCAAAAGGCTACACCTGCAGAAAAGATTAGCTGATGGTGTTGACTATATGGAAATGAGTTGGACAAAGGCCTTTCTTATTCAATTTCTTAACATAGCTGGTACTGGACCAATATTTGGAGCAGTTGCTGGAGCATTATGGGGACCAGCTGCATTTATTTGGATAGTATTTGGTTGTATTTTTGCAGGTTCAGTTCATGATTTTCTTTTTAGGAATGATGTCTTTGAGACAAAGATGGAGCATCTGTTTCTGAAATAGTTGGAGAAAAATCTAGGATTAACTAGCAAAAACAAATAATGAGAGTTTTTCTCTGTTGTACTTTTTACTATTAGTTGGAGTTGTATTTATAATGAGTCCTGCTCAAATATTAAAAAGATATAACAGGAATAAGCTATGAAAGTTTGGTTAGCGATTATCATAATATATTATCTTTGTGCAACAGTTTTACCGATTGATGCAATTATTGGTAAAAATTTATCCTGTGTTTGGATTATCACTTTTAGTAATGGCATTAGGGAATTGGTGGAGGATTAATATTACAAAATGCAAATATTCCTGAAATTGCTTTTTGTAAATATGAATCCAACAGGAAAGATCAATTTTTCCCTTATCTATGTATAACAATAGCTTGTGGAGCAATCAGTGGTTTCCATGCTACTCAATCTCCTATGATGGCTAGATGTTTAAGAACAGAAAAAAAGATGGAAGAAAAAGTTTTCTATGGTGCAATGATATCTGAAGGAATTATAGCTCTTATATGGGCTGCAGCAGCAATGTCATTCTTTGGTGGAATTCCACAACTTGCTGAAGCAGGAACAGCTGCAGTTGTAGTTAATAAAAATATCAGTTGGAATCTTAGGAAAAGTTGGAGGAGCATTAGCTTTACTTGGAGTTGTTGCTTGTCCTATAACTTCTGGAGATACAGCATTTAGAAGTGCAAGACTTACTATTGCTGACTCTTTAAAAATATAAACAAGGACCTATCGTAAATAGATTTGTTGTTGCAATTCCTTTATTCGTATTAGGTATTGCATTATGTTTTATCCCGTTCAATGTTATCTGGAGATACTTTGGTTGGGCAAACCAAACTCTTGCTACAATAGCTCTATGGGCAGCTGTTAAATACTTAGCAAACAGAGGAAAGAACTTCTGGATTGCTTTAATACCAGCAATGTTCATGACAGTGGTTGTAACTTCTTATATTCTTGCGGCACCTGAAGGATTTGTAAGATTCTTTGGAGATAAAGATATAAAAGTTATTGAACACATTGCAATAATAGTTGGATGTGTTGTGTCTTTAGGATGTACAGCTGCATTCTTTATGTCAAACAAAAAAAGCAAATTTAATCACTGAATAACAGAACTCCCATTATTCACAGGAAATACTCCCAGAGCAAAGCTGGGGGTATTTTTTTATTCAAAAAAACGTCTCATAATCCTTGAAGAAGTAAAAAAACTTAGTGATATTATTCAATTAAAGATTAAAAATAAACAATAAAAATTAAGGAGGAAAAAAATGGAAGAATATCAAATGGAATTTGTAAAAGATAATAAACAAAAATTTATTTTTCTATTTTTAGATGAAATTTTTTTGAGTTTAGAATTTTTTTTAAAAGGAGATAAACAAGAAAAATAGTAATAAAGAAGATAAACAGAAAAAGTTTAAAAAGATTATATTGATAGATATGATGACGTAAAAAAATCTGAGAAACCAAAGGAAAAAAATATTACAATATTTCTGTGATGCTTTAAATAAAAATTGTTCCTAAAAATAAAAAGTTATAAAATTAAAGAAATGGAAAAATATTTTTCTTTAAAAATAGAAAATCTTTATAATTTAAATATTTTTTTCAACAGAATAAAGATTTAAAAATTTATATTAGCATTCCCTTTATTTGATAGCTATATTTCTAAAATTGATAACTTTTCTGATAAATGCGAAGATATAATATCACCTTTTGATTTTTGAATTAAATTTTAGTTCATTGAAAATTAAATGGTTCGTTTGAAAAGTTTTTTTATAGAAATAACAAAGAAAAAAATTTGATGATATATTTTTAGATAATGACCCAAAAAAACAATTAAAAAAATTGGATAAAAAGAAAAAAATGTGATAAGTATAGAATCTTTATATGACGCTAAAAAAATAATTGTGAATATTTATCTCAAAAGGAGGAAGAATTTTTTTTCAAATTCTTTATTTAAAAAAACAATTATTTGGAAAAATTTATCATAATAATAAAGAGACAGTTAAAGAATTTATAAGAATTTCTTTTTGAAAGCAATTTATTTATCTTCTTCAAATAAAATTAGCGATGAAGAAAAAAAGAAAAAAACTTTTTATGAAAATTTCTAATAGATGAGTCACAAAATGTAAAAGATGAAGAAAAAAAGAATCACTTTTTAAATTACTATATAAATATTTCTAAATTAATCAAAAAAACTTAGAAAAAAAGTTATTGAGAGTTCAAAAAAATAGATTTTTGAGAAAATTTTTTTATTAATAGTATTAAACGAATAAAAACTTAATAATGAAAAATATATACATATTTAATGAAGAATATAATATTTTTAAAAAAAGAATTATAATTTAGAAAAAAACACAAGGAATTTATTGATAAAAATAGAAAAAAGTATTCAATTAAAAAAATTATTATGAATGCAGTTATTACTTATACCTATTAATAGATTCGTATAATTTATTAAATATCGAGAAAAGAAAAAAATATAAAAAAATCAAGAACTAAAAAAATCTAAAAGCTTTTTTTAGAACAATTAGAGAAAAAAATGGAAGGGTAAAATTAAATAATAGAATAACAGAAGAATATAAGAAAAATCTTTAAAGGTGAAATTAGACCTGTAGCTGAAATATTTCAATATAATTTTAGAAATTTCTCCTAACCCTAATCTAATGATAGAAATTATAATTAAAAGAATTTTTTTACTAATGAAAAAAATTAGTAAATAAGTTTCTAAAAATATTTAGAAGAAAAATTTTTAATATAAATCTAATAAAAATAAAGGAGGTGATAAATATGGGAAAAAAATGACATTAAAAGATGCTGCAAGAATACAATCAGTAACAGCTAAAAAAATAATGGAGGTATAGTTCCAAAAGATAGTTTCTCTTCGAGAGCAACAAGTGCTGCAGCAAAAAAATTCAGGAAAAAAACAAATAAAAAAATTAAGAGTAGCAAAAATTTCTTTTGCTACTCTTATAAAAAAATCTTAAATTAAATAAGGAGGATATCATGACTCAAGTATTAGACAACAATATAAATCAACATTTTCAAGAATTAATTATTAGAACATTAGGGATTATAACTCGTAATAAGACTCAAAAAAACATATAGAAAATTAGTATTCATCCATTGAGAGATCTATTTCAAGACTATTATAAAGAAGATATTTATTGGAAATTCGAAAGTAAAAGATTCAGTTCCTTGGTTATGTTTTTTTGGTCAAGAAAAACTAGCTGAAGAACCAGCTAATGGTATTTATCCTATGTTTTATTCTTACTCAGGAAAAACAAAATGGACAAAAATATTAAATATCTTATTTTTGGCATTTGGAAAAAAAGTGTAAAAAAGAAAACAAATATTGATTGGGATAAAAAATTACCATTAGAAAAATATTAATGATTTTTTTAATAAGTTAGGTGTTGAAGGACTTCCGACTCATAAAAAAATGAGATTAATTACGGAACTTCAAAGGTATATAAAAGCTTATATAGTTAATCAAGAAAAAGTTTAATGATGCTACTTTTTCAAAATGAAGTTTATAATGATTTTAAAAACTTTATTTGAATATTACTTTAGCTTACGCAAAATACATAACTTATGAAAAAAATTGGAGTAAAAATAAGTGAAAGTAAAGAAGAGTTAAAAAAATAGCTTATGAAAAAGAACTTAATAAAAATTCTTAAAACATTAGAAAAAAATTAAATAGTGAAAAAAATAAATAGTATGGTCGATGAAAAAGAGGAGAATTCTATTCATATAAAAAAAGATTTCAACTTTCCTTTAAATACCATATTATATGGTCCTCCAGGAACAGGAAAAAAACATATAATTCAGTTTTTTTATTCGGTTGGAATTATTGAAAAAAACGAATCTATTTTTTTAAATTAAAGAATGACGATAAAGTATTTAAAAAAATTTAAGGAATATAAAGATAAAAAAACTTAATAAAAATTTATTACTTTTCATCAATCTTATGGTTATGAAGATTTTATTGAAGGTATAAGACCTTATTTAAAAGAAGAAAGTAAAGATTTAAAAATATATTCTTCATTCTGGAATATTTAAAGATATGTGTAAGAGAGCTAAGAATGACAAAGAAAAATAATTATGTTTTTAGTTATAGATGAAATAAATAGAGGTAATATTTCAAAAAAATCTTTGGAGAGCTAATTTCTTTAATTGAATCTTCTAAAAGAGAAGGCGAAAAAAAGAAGAAATGGAAGTAATCTTACCTTATTCAAAAGAAAAAAATTCACTATACCTAAAAAAATCTATATATTATTGGGACAATGAATACAGCAGATAGATCAATAGCTTTTATTGGATATTGCACTTCGTAGAAGATTTAATTTTTATGGAAATAATGCCTGAATACAGTATTTTTAAAGGAAGTAGAGGATGTAAAAAGTAGATTTACTTTTTATCGAGTATAAATGAAAAAAATAGAATTTTTTTACTAGATAGAGAGCATACAATAGGACATTCATATTTCTTAAATATAAGTACTTTTTGAAGAGCTAGTTAAAGTATTTAAAAAAATTCTATTATTCCTTTATTACAAGAATATTTTTTTATGATGATTTTGAGAAAAATAAAAAAACGATTTTTTTCTAATAATGGCTTTATAATTTCAAAGAATATTTCTTTAAATAATCAAAGAAAATCTATTTATAAACTTAATGAAGAAGCATTAAAAAGATAAAAAAATAATTATAAAAAAATATATCTTTCTGTTGAAGATGAGGAATAGTGATCATTATATGGAAGAGAGAATATTTACATTCAGAGAATTTCAAAAGATTAAAAAAACAAAAAATATATTCAAAAATTAAAAAAATATATTTATGATAATAATTTAGAAGATAGGTATGAGTTTTTTTAAAAATTACTAAAGATAGTATAGTTCCTCAAAAATTTTGTGGGAACTATACCTCTTAATGATATTCAAATAGAAATATTACCTAAAAATACCTTTAGTAGAAAAATGATATTGTTGCAGAAAAAAATTAGATTTTTTTAGAAATATTACAGAATATTAGTTACTTCAAAGAAAAAAATTTTTTTAATAATTCAAAAAAATAGCAATAACTGACACATCAATTTTAGAAATATTTATTAATCTTTTTATAAAGGAAGTTGAAGAAATTATAGAAAAAGGTTTACTGTACAATTATATAGATAGAAATGAAAAATATTAATGTTTTTTTAAAGGAAAAATTAGATATAAATAATCATATAAAAATATAACTTTTCGCATAAAGAAAAAAATTTTTTTATGAAGTTTGATGAATTCTCTATCAGTTCTTTAGAAAACAGTATTATAAAAATTAACTATTCAAAAAGTTAAAAAAAGATATCTGTAAATTCTAAAAAAATAAAGATAATTTAAATAAAAATATCACATCATTTTTGAAAATGTTAGAGTTCTTTCTAATTCTATTGAAAGTCTAAAAGTATATTACTTTTGACAGAACAAATAGCTACTATAAAAAATGCTATTCAATATGCTAAAAATATTTTTTTGAATGATCAATCATCATCAATTTTTTTGCAACAGCTAATGGAGAAGTAGCAACTATACTTTTTTTCCAATGGAAATAATTTTTTTGAGAACTATATAACAAATAAGTTAATAAATATAGTAAAAAGAAAAAGTTTTATAATGAACTTACTGTCAAAGTACAAGATGATTCTTGTTCAGTTTTTTTCTACTGTGACTTTGAATAATACTGAAATTGATAATATGTTTAAAAGTAAAACCTGATATTGTTATAAAAAAATAAGAATACTAAGGAAATATTTATCTTAGACACCAAAATGGAAAAATTTTAGATAAATTAGATAGTAAGTTTAAGATATCTACAGATGATATTTATCAGATGCTTTCATATGTGAAGATATATAATGATAGGTATAAAAAAATAGTCATACTTGTGAAAAAAAGCCTATTTAATTTATCCAGCTTCAAATAGAAGAGAGTAGTTTTTCTTCAGACGATAAAAATAAAAATTTAAAACTGATAATTTTGAATTAAACATTTGTTTTAGTAAATTTATCCTCAGAAGAAAACGACAGAAAAAGATCTAATTGATGTCTTAAAAAAATTTTTTTAAAAAAATAAAATACTAAATCCATATTTTATAGAAATTCTAAAAAAAGTCTTTTTAATAGTTGTAATTTATTTTTTTGTGATATAATTCATTTGTTACTATAATAAGTAAGTATTATAAAGCTAAATTCATATAAAAATTCATAAAAAAAATATAGTAATATAATTATGGAAACTTAGCTTTGATAAGGAGGACAAATGAAAAACAGAAAAATAATAGCAAGTTGTATGCTAGCTTTATCTCTAGTAGGATGTACTGGTTTTGAAGCTGGTAATGGTGGATATACTACTGCAGGAGGAGCAGGAGGAGCAGCTGTTGGTGCTCTAGCTGGACAAATAATCGGAAAAAGATACAAAAGGAACTCTTATAGGAGCAGCTGTAGGATCACTACTTGGAATGGGTTGGGGAGCTTACAAAGACAATCAAGCAAGAGAGTTAAGAGCTGCACTTAAAGGAACTCAAGCTGAAGTTAGAAATGATGGAAATGCTTTAGTTGTTAACCTACCAGGAGGAGTAACTTTTGCAAGTGATAGTGCAAACATATCATCTGGTTTCTATTCTGCATTAAATGGAGTAGCTCAAACTTTAGTAAGATATCCTGAAACAAGAATACAAGTAAATGGATACACTGATAGTACAGGTGGAGATGCTCATAACCAAGAATTATCTCAAAGAAGAGCAAACTCTGTAGCTCAATATTTAATATCACAAGGTGTTTCTTCTAACAGAATAGTTGCTAATGGATTCGGAAGCTCAAATCCTATAGCTTCTAATGCAACTCCAGAAGGAAGACAAGCAAACAGAAGAGTTGAAGTAAGAATACTTCCAGCTCAATAATCCCAATGATAAATAATATGTAGTAAACAATTGAGCAATTATCTTCTCCCATTGATAATTGTCAAAAAAATAATAAATAATAATATAAGTTAAGTTATTTACTCCCATTGATAACTTAATTAAAAAGTGGCTAGAGCAATAATCCCGCTCTAGCCTTTATTATTATAGTAGTTTCAAATTTTTTTCTATCGCTCTTTTTTTCTTAACTCTTCTCTGAATTTTTGGATGAGCTATTTCTATTAAAAGTTTTGCTCTTTCTCTTAAAGTTTTACCCTTTTAAATGAGCAATACCATACTCTGTAATTATATAATCAACATCATTTCGACTTGTAGTAACAGGAACTCCTTCTTCAAAAGTAAAAACTATTCTTGAAATTTTTTCATCGGCTGTTGTAGAAGGTAAAGCAATAATTGACTTACCTCCATTAGACATAGTTGCTCCTCTAACAAAAATCAACTTGTCCTCCAGGTCCACTAAATTGTTTAGAGTTAATGTATTCAGCATTAACCTGGCCCATTAAGTCAACTTGTATTGCTGAATTAATAGAAATCATGTTATTATTTTGAGCTATGATCATAGGGTTATTTACATAGTTTACTGGATGTAACTCTATAGCAGGATTATTATTAGCATAATCATATAGTTTTTTTGTACCAAGTAAGAATGTAGCTATAACTTTATTAGGATTAAAAATTTTTTTCTTTTTATTAGTTATAACCCCAGCTTGAATTAAATCTACTATACCATCTGAAACCATTTCTGAATGTATTCCTAAATCTTTTTTTATCTTTAAGAAAAATTTAAAAACAGCAAAAAGGGATAGCTCCTATTCCTAATTGTAAAAGTATCACCATCATTTATTAGACTTGCACAATTAGCACCTATTTTTTCTTCTAATTCTCCTACCACTGGAGCTGGAATTTCAGGAATAGGTGTATCTTCTAGAATTATATAGTCAATATCATCTATATGGATAAAACAATTTCCTAAAGTTCTAGGAACAAATTTATTTATTTGAGCAACAACAATCTTTGCACTTTCAGTAGCAGATTTAGTGTAATCACATGAAAGTCCATAACTACAATAACCATGTTCATCAGGTGTTGAAACTTGAAGTAACATAGCATCTGGAGATAAATCTCCATCTTTTCCAAATATTTTAGCTGTTTCATAGAAGAAAATAGGAGTATAATCTCCATAAGAACTATTAGCAGCTTCTCTTGTTTTTGGACCTATAAATAGAGCATTATGATGAAAATATTCTGAATTTTCTTCTTTAGCATATTCACATTTACCAATTGATAATAAGTGATCAATTTCTAATTTTTTTTAAATAGCTTTTTTTATTTCTAATCAATGCTTCTGTTAAAACAGATGATTCTGAACATATATGTCCAAAAGCTAATTCTTTTCGCAGATTTTATTTTTTTTGGATAGCCTCATCAGGACTACAAATTTTTTTGCCTTATATTTTTTTTCTTGCCATTTTTCCATTTGCTACCTCTTTTTCAAAGAAACAACTTATAAAAATTTTTAATTCTAGAAAATTATATAGCTTTATCCAGAATAAGTCAATAAATATTATTGTTTTTCAATAGATTTATCATTATACAATTGAAAAAAATATTTTCTTGATTATAGAAAATAAATATGTTAAATTAGAATTTATAGAATATTTTAGAAAAAGGAAAAAAATGATATGAAAAAAACGAATATTTTAAAGAAATTGAAAAAAATCTATAAAGAAATAAAAGTTGATATAAAAAAAGATTAGAAGAATTTAAAAAAATACTTGGGAAAAAAAGGTTCTAATAAAGATATTCATTTAGAATTATCTTTTTGTATATTAACACCTCAATCTAAAGCATTGAATGCTTGGCAAGCTATAACAAACCTTAAGAAAAGACGATTTAATTTTTTTAAAAGGGACTGCAGAAGAACTTGTAGAATATTTAAATATAGTGAGATTTAAAAAAATAATAAGGCTAAGTATCTAGTAGAATTAAGAGAACAAATGACAAAAAAAGGTAAAGATAATAACTAAAGATTTCTTTTAATTCACTTCCAACTGTATATGAAAAAAAGAGATTGGATAGTAAAAAAATATTAAAGGAATGTCATATAAAGGAAGCAGGACATTTTTTTAAGAAATGTAGGTTTTGGAGCAGATGTTGCTATACTTGATAGACATATACTAAAAAAATTTAGTTAAATTAGAGGTTATAGATGAGCTACCAAAAGACTTTAAGTCCTAAACTATATTTAGAAATAGAAGAAAAAAATGAGAAAAATACTGTGAATTTGTAAAGATTCCTATGGATGAGATGGATCTATTACTTTGGTATAAAGAAGCAGGAGTGATATTTAAATGACATTTAGTGAAGAAATTGAAAAATGAAATAAAAGAATTTGTAAATAAAACAGAAAATATCTATTATTTTCCAGATAGTAATTATGGAGTAGAATATTTAAATAATAACTTTAGGTTTTTAGGAACAAAAATAGATTTATCAAAAGAGAAGAATTATATAAGTTATGATTTTAAGAAAAAAATAATTTTTTTTAGATATGATGAAAATTTTTTTGAATTTGAAAGATATAAAAAGAAAAAAATATTGGAAAGCAATGAAATTCATTATGTTGGAGATGGAATAACAAACAGTGAATTAGTATTTTTCTGGAAAAAGAATTTTTTTTAAACTTTTTAGAATTTCTTTTTGTAAAATGTACCAGAACATCATTATTTTTTTTTGATATAGAGAAAAAAATGGTGTTTACTTATAGCAACAGAAGGCTGGATAGCTTATGGAGAAAAAAATCTATAGAAATATAATTATAAAATGGAGATATAAATATGGAAAAATTTTTTTATTGGCACTCAATGTAGTATTACCAATCTTTTTAACCATGGCATTGGGTTTTTTTACTTAAAAAAGACTAAAAAAATGGTAGATGAGAGTAGTTTAAATACTATGAATAAATTAGTATTTAGAGTGTTTATGAGTACCTTACTATTTTTTTAAATGTCTATAATATTGGAGATTTATCTAAACTTTCCATAAATAATTTAAAAATTACTAGGCTATGCCTTTTATAATTATTTTTTTGTTGTAGTTTTTTTAGCCTGGTTAATCTATATGCCAAAAAGTAAAAGAGAAGAAAAAAATTATCTGTTTTTGATTCAAGGAGTATATAGAGGAAACTTTTGTTTTATTTGGTTTAGCTATTGTAGATAGTATCTATGGAAAGGAAGGTTTAGCAACTGTTTCACTTTTTAACTATTGTTGTTATTCCAACTTTCAATGTCTTAGCAGTTATAATATTAGAGTATTATTCAGGTAGAGAGATAAGTAAATTAAAAGCTAGTAAAAACAAGTATTTAAAAAAATCCTTTAATAATTGCAACTTTATTAGGAATAATATTTATTCTTCTAAGAATAAATATTCCAAAACCAATATAAAAACATTATCAGATATTTCTAAAATTTCAACTCCTCTTGCCTTTATAGTCTTAGGAGCTGAGTTACAGTTTGGAAACATGTTAAAAAAATATAAAATATCTAATCTCAGTAAATCTATTAAGGCTTATAGTAAATCCATTAATCACTATAGGAATTGGTAAATTAATAGGTTTTCAAGGAATAGAATTAGTTGCATTGCTCTCAATGAGTGCCTGTCCTACAGCAGTTGCTTCTTACACTATGGCAAAAGGAAATGAAAGCTGATGGAGATTTAGCAGGAGAAATTGTTGCAACAACAAGTATATTTTCAATACTCACTATTTTCTGTTGGGTATTGATATTGAAAAAAATATGGCATGGATATAAATAATAACAACTCTTTTTAAGGGGGACAATAGTGGAAGAAATGAATATAAAGAAAAAAGAGTCATGATGTATTTCATAGAAGCAACTCAAGAATTAATATTAGATGAAGGCTTAGAAAAAGTTGTCTATTAAAAAAAGATAGCAGAAAAAAAGCAGGGATATAATAGTGCTACAATCTATAATTATTTTGAAAATTTAGAAGTCTTAATATTGTATGCATCTATAAATTATTTAAAAGACTATTTAAATGATTTAAAAAAATGAAATAACAGCAGATATGAAAGCGATAGAAGTCTATGAAACAGTTTATAGGATTTTTTTACAAAAACATTCTTTTTGAACAACCTGAAATATTTCATACTCTATTTTTTTGGAAAAATATAGCTATAAGCTTGAAAAATATTATAAAAAAATACTATGAAATCTTTCCTGATGAAATTGAAGGGACATATAGACTTAACAAAGGCTATGTTAATTCAAGGAAACATATATGATAGAGATTTGCCTATTATAAATAAAATGGTTAAAGAAGGAAAGTATAAAAAGAAGAGGAAGCAGAGTTTATAATGGAAACTATAATAAGAGTTCATCAAAGTTATTTAAGTGATTTACTATATAAAAAATGATGACTCATTAATAGAAGAATATACAAAAGGTTTCTTTTAAAATTTTTTTAAATTTTTTTATTAAAAAAAGAAGGTTACATGAAAGATGCTTTTTGTGCCTGCAGCAAGATAAGATTTAAAAAAGTTTCTTATTTATGGGAGGAATTTATCTTTTTAATTCTTTTTATCTCAAATTTTTTTATAAAAATATATACGCAAAGAAATTTTTGTAGAATACAAATATGGAGCTTTAATATCATTTATAGGATTAATGATATCTTGGGTTATAGCATTTTTTTCTACAATAAATACTATACTCAAAAAAATGTTAGCAGATGGATATTATCCAGAAGAAAATGACGAATATTCAATAGCTCTTTTGAAAGAATTTACTTATATTCCATATACAAATTGGCTTATAATTGAGTGCAATAATATTGATATTTTTTATGGTATAGAATATCTAAAATTTTATAATTTTTTTAAAAAATATGAAGGGGCTATATGCCCCTTTATCTTATTATATTAGCATAGATATGAAGTGAAAAAAATTGTTTTTCATATCTAAAGTAAGTTTTCCTGCATCTCTAATATCTATCCATCTTGTGTACAGATTTTCAGTTTCATCTAAGTCAAGTTCTAAAGGAACAATATCATCAGATTTTTAATTTTATAATGTAGATATAAAATTTTTTTCAGTTGTATAGCCTGGAGAAACTAAAAAAATCCTAGTGTTACTGTCATAAATAATATCATAATCTTGTCTTCTATAGCCTGTTTCTTCTCTAACTTCTCTTTCAAGAGCATGGATAGGCTCTTCTCCTTCGTCAATAAGTCCAGCAGGAACTTCATATATATAGTTATGAACTCCCAGCTCTATATTGATTTACAAATAAAACCTTATCTCCAATATGATTGACAATTAAGGCAGCAATTGCATTTTTGTTTTTTTCTAAATACTCCAAATTGTTGTTGTTTAATGGATCAGTATCAACTCCCAACTTTTTAAAAAAATTTTAAATTAGGTATATCTAATAATTTCATTTATTTTCACCCTCTTCTTCCTTTATTTTTCTTTATATTTTTTTGAACAGCTTTTTAAGAAATTCATATGTTTCTTCTGAATATTCATCTTTTCTTTGATTATTATTATCAGTTATCATATTGAATATAGGTAGCAAAAAAATCCAGCAACAATACCTGCTGAGAAACCATTATTGTAAAGGTTAAGTCCACCATGAACCAAACCTACATTTTTGTACAACTGCTAAGTGTAACCAACCAGCAATTATACCTGCAACAGTGCCAAATACACCCTGATATAGGAGCAAGAGCTGTTCCAAATAGTCCTGAAATAGCTACTGTAAAAGTGTTTCCTTTACTTCCAAAACTTGCAAGAAGTACTCCTATAAATATGGGTATGGTATTAAAAGATAGTTTTTCCATTTGCTGAAAAATCCAACAACAGTAAATAGTCCTGCTAGTATAGGTCCATTAAAAAGTTTGTCCTGTAAAAAGTCACAAAAAAGCAACACTGATAAGTCCCATCATACCCATATTAATATAAGTTAGACCATAGCCATATTTTTTTGAGTGAAATCAGATTTATATCCATCATCTCTCATTAGTTTAAAAATATCCTGAGAAAGAATTATTATTTATATAGAAGCCTACAATTATAAAGGCAACAAACACAGAAGAACATATAATTTTCAATGCCATATCATACTCAGAAGATACAAGAAATTGTGGGTTGATTTCAAAATGATATAACTTTAAAAACAGCCATTATAACTGAACCCAATATTCCAGCTGTAAAACCTAAGTTATATAAATCATAACCTTCATGGAAAATCATAAAAGGCTCTTTGCTAAAGGTACAACAATAAATCCAATTAAAACACCAATCAAAATTGCATTAATATAAGATGTTTCATAAGCAACTTCCCCATAAAAAGCCACACTACTAATAAAAGGAGCTAGAGCACTTGAAAATGCAATAGAGATAAGATGTTCTGAGAAATCAGTTGAAGTATATACACTGTAGAGAATACCACCTAGATAAAAAAGGTAATATATTTAAAATATTTTTTTCCAAAAATGAAAAAAACCAAAAAAACCGTAAAGAACATCGCTATAACTACTCCAGTTATTTTTTTATCTTAAACAATCTCACTAGAAAAATAGTTAAAAGATAAAAATTAAGAGTGCATTTAAAAAAGGCTGCTCCTATACCACCAACCTTTAATGAAATCAGTTACTAAAAATAGCTGGAGAGGTAATAATTCTAAATAAACCTAAGAATACATTCTCACTTTCATTAATTATATATGTTAAAAAAACAAACTAAAAATTATCATAAAAAAAGAGTAAGTGCTAAAAATTTCAATTTGTCTAATTCTCTGTTTTATATTATCCATCATTCACCTCTTAAAAAAATTATTTATATAAATTATATAATATTTTATTATTTATATCAATAATATTCTCTAAAAAAAGAAGTACTCTTTTTGTAAGTTATCTTAGAAAAAAATTGATAATATTAAAAGAAAAAAAGAGTTGTTAATAGTATGAATATAAACAACTCTATAGTTTATTTAAATCTTAGTCAAAAAAATTGCATATACTGCTTCCCAATCTTTGTATTCTACTCCATTAATAGCACAGCTAACATGAGCAGTACGAAGAGCTAGTCCATCTTTGAACTCTCTTTCAAAAAAATTTCAAATTTTACCCAGCTAGGTGTATTTGTAGCATAATTTTTTTGGAAAAGAAACAGTATAATATAATTTTTTTACCCTTTACAGTAAAAATCTTCTTGCATTAACATATTAGTATCAGCTTTATCAGCTAAGTTAGAAATTATATCATTTAAATAATAATAAGTTACTTTATCTTCTGTAACGTACATAGTATCTAAAATTTCATGAAATTGTGCTCTTAAATATTCATACTCTAAAGGATCATTTGAATTTTTTTAATAAAATTTATTAAGCTACCACCAACATATTTATCTTTAACAACTTTACCAAATTTATTTCTAATTTGATCATAAATTTTATCATCAGTTTCAGTTTGATAAGCAGTACTACCATTGATACTTGGTATAAATTGGTCAGAATTAGAGTTATTAGAATAATTTTCATTTGAAGTTGAACTAGTATTATAATTAGTATTTTTTTGGAATAGTATTAGAGCTAGTATTAGAAACACTTTCAGAAACCTTAGTTTCATCAGTTGGTTTTTTTAAATGGAACATCAAAAAAAGTATATCTATTCCCATTTTTACCATTAAACTCAATTTCTATTGGTTTAACTTGAACAAAATCACCATTCTTTATAGCTCTTATTATTACAGAAGCATCTTTATAACCTGCTTGTAGTACTTGACCATTATCTAAATTTCCTAATTTTTTTCCCATTTAATATCAGCTTTTGTAACCTCGCTATAGTTAGCTTTTTAAGAAACCATGAACTAAATCTTCAATAGTAATCATATCTTTACTATAGAGATCAGGCGAGTTAATTTCAATCTTTTTAACAGTCCCAATATAATCAACAGTATTAAAAAGATCAGTTACTTGGTTACAAGCAGAGATAGAAATTAAAATTAATAAATAAAAAAATAGTTTTAAAAAAATTTTTCCCTCATTTCATTCCTCCTATTTAAATAATTTATGTTTTTTTATTTTACCATAAAAAAAGAATTGTTACATATAAATTTTTATATATAACAATCCTTTGAAAATTTTAATTATAATGCAGCGTTAACTATTCCCATTATTCTTTCTTTTTTTCTTTTTTTCAGCAGTAGCTTTTTATATCGTAGATTTCTTTTTGTTATTTTTTTCTACATATTCAGCATCTTTTTATTGAAGATAGGTTAACTTTAACATTTAAGATTCCACCTTCAAGTCCTACCATTAATAACATAGTTCCTACACCGATATCAGTTATTGCATTTTGGTTTCCATTTGCTAAGATTTCTCCTAGTAAAGAGATTGCTTTTTCCTGATAAAAACAACTATATCATAAGGAGTTTGAATAGCATATTTTAAAGATTTTTGAATTTCAGCACTTCTAGCAGCTTTTTTTCTTCGTCAGTTTCTTTAGGTAATTTGTATGCAGCCATAACTGTGTTATATGCTTCAGAGTCTCTATCGATTAAATCGTTTAATTCGTTTTTTTAATTTTTTTAATAATTCATCAAAGTTTGCAACGAATTTAGCTTTAACATCATCAGCTAGAGCTTCATAGTTTTTTTCTTTCCAAAAGCTTAAATGAGCAACCATTCTTGCTAAACTTGCTCCTAAAGATGATGCAAGAGCAGAAACTGATCCTCCACCAGGTGCAGGTGAGTTTGAGTCAACTACGTCCAAAAAAATTTCAATACATCTAATTCTACTAATTTCATTTTATTCCTCCTAAAATTTAAATTACTCACTAATTAAATCTCTAACTTCCATAAGAGCAAAAACCTAAAAAGATTTTCTCCATTCCAAGTTAAAGGATTTTCAATATTTTTCTTGATCAGCTGAAAGTCCAATCCCCCAAATTTTTATCATAAGGGACTAGCTTCAACTAAAACTTTAGTACCTGTATTTAAAAAGAAAAGTTTTTTTAATTTTTTTCATTTTTGAGAAAAATTTAGCAATATTTCCTTTTAAAACTATTTGATACTTTATTTTCATTCCATTTTAGAATCAGAGAAATTTTTTTAATTTTTTTCTTCCTAATTCTTTATATTCTTTTTGGATGATTTTGAACTCATAATCTTTATGGAAAAATTTCATTATCACCAAATAATAATGCTTTTTTTGAGCCATCATATATTGTTCAGCAGTATGATATGTGATGTCATCTACAACAAATTTACAGCTATACCACTGACTGAAACAAGCTTTTTGTTATCTCATCTCCATTTTCTGTATGTCCCCAAAAAGAATAAAAAAATTTTAATTTTTTTCTTTGAATTAAAAATCTTTTATTAAATTTTCTAAATTATATTTCATAATATCCTCTTTTTTTTATCTTTTTATCTTTTTGAAAACTAATTTTTCCGTTTTTTTATAAACACTGTCAGTATGATTTATTCCAAAGTGATATAAGAAGTAAGCCATACTTGGAGCATCAAAAAAACAGTTATATCAGCTTTTTTTACCAACTTCAATAGAACCTATTGTGTCTTGTTTATCCACAGCTTTTTGCAGCATTTATAGTAACTGCTTTGAAAAACTTCTTTAGGAGTCATTTTTTTAAATGAGCTGCTCCAATTTGCATAACAAATTGTAAGTTTTCAGATGGACAAGAACCAGGGTTATAGTCAGTAGATAAAGCTATTTGTATTCCAGCTTCTATCATTTTTTTCTTGCTGGAGCATAGTGTTCCATTAAGTTAAATGAAGTTGCAGGAAGTAAATCAGCTATTACATTACTATTAGCAAGAGCATTTATTCCTGAGTCAGTTATTTTTCATTAAGTGTTCAGCAGAAGTTGCTCCTAATTCAGCAGCAAGTTCAACTCCACCAAGTGAAACGATTTCATCAGCATGTATCTTTTAATTTATATCCTAATTCTTTTTGCAGCTGTTAGTATTCTTCTACTTTCATCAACAGAGAAAAACTTTATCTTCACAGAAGATATCACAGAATTCTGCTAAGTTTCTTTCTTTAACAATAGGTAACATTCTTATAACTTCTTGAACATATCCTTCTTTTATTTATCTTTGTATTCAGGTGGTGTAGCATGAGCAGCCATAAATGTAGAAACTAAAGTAACAGGTTGTAAGTAACCTAAAAATTTTTAGTAACTTCTAATTGCTTTTAACTCATCTTCTAAATTTAAACCATATCCACTTTTTAGCTTCAACAGTTGTAACACCAAGTTCTAACATATGTCTTAAACTTTTTAAAGTTTTTTTCTATAAGTTCTTGTTCACTTGCATTTCTTGTAGATTTTTAAACTACTTAAAAATTCCTCCACCTTTTTTTCTAATATTTCAAGATAAGGTACTCCAGCAATTTTCATAGCGAATTCATTTTCTCTTGAACCTCCATGAACTAAGTGAGTGTGAGAATCTATAAGTCCAGGTGTAACTAATTTACCACTTAAATCTACCATTTCTGTTGCAGGAGAAAGATATTCTTTTGGAACTTCTCCACTACCAACAGCAACTATTTATATCTTTTTTTCTATTACTATATATCCATTATTTTCTATTACTTCAATATTGTCCATTTTTTTACTGTTATCAAGTTCTCTTGATGTAACTAATTGTCCAATATTATATAAAAACTAAATCAGCTTGCATAATCCCTCCCTTTTATAGTTTATTAAGATAAAGGCTGTTGCAAATTATTTCTGTAACAGCCTTTTTTTGTTTTTATCTACTTATTAGATGTTAGCTTCTAAAAACTTTTTTTAACGTCGAAATCAGTTAAACCTAAGTATTTAACCATTAATTCAACAACTTTTTCCATAGACATAGCATCTACGTCATCTTTTTATTCCATCACATGCTAAGTAGTATTTTTAAAGAGTCAGTTAATGATGCGAATGGAGTTGCTCCTATGATTTCACAACCAGTAACTTTTTACTCCCCATCTCTTAGCTTCCATTTTTTTACAGTTTCCATAATTCTGTAAATAGGGGTTTTTTTAGTGTAGTCTTTGATGTTCATTGTTACTTGAACAAATCCTTTATCTAAAAATTTCAGCTGGTCCAGCTTGGATGAATCTAAATCCTCCACTTGAGAATCTGATAGCTTTAGCTATTTCTTTTTAGTACATCCATATCTGTTGTAGCTAAGTTGATATTGAAAGCTATTAAAGGCATTCTACAACCAATAGCTGTAACTCCTGCAGTAGGGTGAGGAGCTCTTTCTCCAAAAATCTGGAGCCCATTCAGGTTGTTTTTAATTTTTTTCTGCCATTCCTTCATATTCACCTTTTCTGATATCAGGTAGAGACACTCTGTTTGGAGCAGTTGCTGTACTTTCATATAAGAAAACAGGTAATTGGAATTGTTCCCAAACTGCTTTTAGCCACTTCTCTTGAAATTTCATTACATTCTTCAGTAGTCATTTCTTGAATTGGTAAGAAAAGGTACAACGTCTGTTGCTCCCATTCTTTTGTGTTCACCTTTATGAACGTTCATATCTATTTCCTTAGTTGCAATTCCTATTGATTCAATAACAGCTTTTTTTAACTTCTTCAGGATCTCCTAATACTGTAACAACTGTTCTGTTGTAATTTGCATCTGGTTCAACACCTAGAAGTTTAACTTTAGGATTATTTTTTTATATGGTGCTACGATTCTTTCAATCTTTGCTAAATCCTTACCTTCACTATAATTTGGAATACATTCTACTATTTTTTTGCCATTTTTTTCCTCCTTAGAAATTTATATAATTTTTTTAATTTTTTTAAAGTCATTTTAAAAAAATAACCTTTTACTTATTATAATGATATAACAAACTTTAAATAAAAATCAAGTAGATATTTAAAATTTTCTAATAAAAAAATTTTTAAAAATAAAAAAATATAATTTATTATTGACTATGATCTACAATAATTTTTTTTATTAAGTGTGTTAGAACACTCGTGGCTCTAGCACTCGTTAGGGTGTTAGCCGTGAGACAAGTACTCGTAGGGTATGAATAACACCAACATTGAAAAATGTTGCACTAAAATTTGCAATTTTACTAGTTTTAGTGTATAATATATTTTAGAACATTAGCAACTGAATATATGGAGTTAAGGCTAGTAAACAGTAGCCTTGTAAAAATATTCACTGTTCTGTATAGTTGTTCTTTTTAAATATAATATACAGATAAAAAGTAGCGGTGTAGATGCAAGTCTTATCCAGTAGTGGCTATCGTGGACTAGCCAAAAAGAATAAGGGTTTTTAAAAACCAAACTTCTTAGAAGATAACTTACTTTTTCAGTTATCTTATGAAGCTCTCGACTCTAGCACTCGTAGGGTGTTAGTCGTGAGTAGTTCACTATCATACTTTATTGACTTCAAAAAACAGAATTTAAAAAGTAAATTTGTATAGGGATGTTTTTGCTTTTAGTTTTTTTAAATCAATAGAATTTAATTCTTCTACTATTTCTCCCATATACATGACAACAATTTTTCTGGCTAATATTCTGAACAACAGCTAAATCATGTCCAATAAAAAAAGATATGATAAAGCTAAATCTTTTTGTAATTTTTTTAAAAAGCTCTAGAATTTGTTTTTTTGAACTGAAACATCTAATGCACTTGTAATTTCATCACAAACTATTAATTTAGGTTTAATTATTATTGCTCTAGCTATTGTAATTCTTTGAAGTTGCCCTCCTGAAAAATTCATGTGGATATTTTTCAAGAGCAGTTTCATCTAAACCAACATCTACTAAAGATTTAGTTATGAGAGGAATACTTTCTTTTTTTTAGATAATTTAAAAATAGTTTCTAAGAGGTTCCCACATATAGTCAATAATTTTTCATACGTGGATTAAAAAGATGAAAGAGGATTTTGAAAAAAATCATTTGAATATCCTTTGTTTTAGAAATACTGTCTATTTCTTTGTCATCAAAGATAATTTTACCTGATGTTTTCTTTTCTATTCCAACTATTATTCTAGCTAAAGTAGATTTTCCGCAACCAGATTCTCCAACAATTCCTATACATTCACCTTTTTTTAATCTAATATTTATATTTTTTTAAGAGCTTTTAATTCTTTATTTTTTTATCAACTGTAAATGATTTTGAAATGTTTTCTATAATTAATAAATCTTCACTCATAAGCTCTCCTTAATTTTCTATTTTAAATTTATAACAGCATTTAACAATGATTTTGTATACTCTTTTTTTGAGGATTATTAATAATCTGTTCTTTATCTCCAAATTCTATAAGTTCCCCATCTTTCATAACAGCAATTTTATCAGATATATATGAAGCTACTCCCATGTTGTGAGTAACTAAAAATAATAGCTGTATTAAAAATTTTCTCTTATTTTTTTAATTCTTGAATAACCTGTGCTTGAACAGTAACATCAAGAGCACTAGTTGGTTCGTCAGCCAATAATAATCTTGGACTTTGAGCCATTGACATAGCAATTGCAACCCTTTGTTTCATTCCACCTGAAAGCTCAAATGGATAGGATTTTAAAAATTCTATCTACATCAGTTAAGCTAAGCTTTAATAAATACTTTTTTTGCTAGGTCAATGGCTTCCTTTTTTTAGATATATTATTATGCTCTAAAAATATACTCAATAAACTGTTTTTTTCAATAGTTTTTTTATTGGATCCATAGTTGAATTAGGATCTTGAAATATCATTCCTATATCTTTTCCTCTAAGTTTATTAAGTTGTTTTTTTATTTAAAGTAAGAATATCTTTTTCTAAAAAAAGATATTCCCACTTTCTATTTTTCCACCTGTTGGAAGCAGTTTGAGTATTGCTCTTATCAGAGTACTCTTTCCACTTCCACTTTCACCAACTATTGAAATAATTTGATTATCTTCCAATGTTAGATTAACATTTTTTTACAGCTTTTATAGAATTTTTTTATAGTTGATATTCAAATTTTTTTAATTTCTAATAGAGGTTTCATAAAATCACTTTCCTATTTTTGTTATTTTTTTGTATCTGCTGTCAAGAAATAATAGTCTATTGGGAAATTATGCATATTTTTCCACTTTATTATTTGAAACATTTACATTAGCTTGACTCACTATATATGTTCCATAAGCTTCATCTATTATTATTTGACTAGCTTCTTTTTGTTATTTTTTTGACGTTCTTTTTACATCAAATGTAGTAGTAAGTTTATTGATTAGGTCATCTAATTCTTTGTTACTATATTTACCATAGTTTCCACTTCCATCGGTCTTGAAAGCATTATCTAGGAACCATTGAGAATCTCCAGTTGAAACTGTTTGCCAGTTTTTGGAATAAAAAGATCAAATTCTAAATTCTTTTTAATATCATCAATATTTTCAGCAATTTTAACATTAACTTTTATTCCAACATTTTTTTAATTGAGATTCTAAAAAGTTCAGATATAGTTAGTTTCCCACCTCTTCCACTAGCACCACTATTTCCATAGATATTTAGTTCAAGATTTTTTTCCATCTTTATCAACATAACCGTCATTATCTGTATCTTTATATCCAGCTTTTTGCTAAAAGAGTTTTTGCTTTTTCTAAATCAAAAAGTTTGCTTTATTAAGTTCATCATAACCATAAGGTGCACTAGGAGGGAAATGGAGCACCAACAGCAACTGCTCCTCCACCAATAACTTTTAGCAATAGCTTCATAATCTACTGCTGAGTTAAAAGCTAGACGAAGATTTTTATCACTCAAAGGAGATTTTACTGTATTCATTATCATAAAATTCAATACGAGTTCCAGTTGTTGTCTTAACAATATAGTCTTTATTATCAGTAAATAAAGCTATATCTCCAGCTCTTATACCTTGAGCCATATCGACATCACCTGATTGTAATGCAAGAGCTCTTGTATTATCATCTTCTATATTAAATACAGTTACACTATCAAGTGCAGGTTTTTCCTCCCCAATAGTTTTTCATAAGCAACAACTTCAAATGAAGTAGCAGGTTTAAATGAAGTTACCATATATGGACCTGTACAAACTGGTGTTTCTTTAAATTTAGAAGTATCAACACTAGTGTCAACAATTATAAACATAGGATCAGATATGTTTGCTAAAAAAATGCACCATAAGGTTCTTTTGTTTTTTTATAATAACATATTCTCCATCAACATCTATACTAGCTAGCTTTAATGCCGATTCTCCTCTTTCATTTATTTTTTTACTGTTCTTTCTATAGAAGCTTTAACTGCTTCTGGAGTTAGAGGATTTCCATTTTGGAAAGTTACTCCTTGACGAATATGAAATTTCAAGTTGTTTCATCAACATTTTCCCAAGAATCAGCTAATTGACCAACTAATTGTAAATTTTTCATCAACAGTTACTAATGTTTCACCTACAGCAGCTCTTGTCAATGTCCAACCATCCCAGTCTAATGCTGGATCTAATGTTTCTCAAACCAATAAAGAGCAATATTCATATGTCCACCAGTAGCTTGAGCTTCTGTTGTCACTGCTTCTTTTTCCTTTTTTTCAGTTCCACAAGCTGTTAAGACTCCAATTGAAATAAGAGCTAAAAAGATTCCTAATAATACTTTTTTTCTTCACAATTACCTCCTGTACATAAATAAAAAAATATAAAAAATTACTTTTTTTAGGATCAAGTATATCTCTTAAACTATCCCCAAGTAAATTAAAAAAACAACCACACAAATAAATATAGCTAAACCAGGAAAAAAATAATATCCAGGGTGCTGTTTGAATAAATTTTTTTACCTTCACTTAACATAAGTCCCCATTCTGCTGTTGGAGGTTGAACTCCAATTCCTAAAAGAGATAGACTTGACAATGTCAAAAGATTATTTGCAATATCTTGTGTTGTCAAAACAATTAAATAAGGTAATACATTGGGTGCCAAATACTTATACATAATTCTAATGTTACTAGCACCACTCAATTTAGCTTGATTTATAAAATCATTATTTTTTAAAGATATCACCATAGCACGAGTAACTCTTGCATAGTTAGTCCAACTAATTAAGGTCATAGCTAAAATTAAATTCTTTAAGCCTCCACCAAAGATAGTTACAACTGCTATTACAAAAAAACTATATACGGAAAAAGCCATGATCATATCAACTATTCTCATTATGAATATATCAACTATTCCACCTAAGTAACCAGATATTAATCCTATTACAATTCCCATAAAAGCGACAAGCAAAGTTACTAATAGAGCAATGAGTAAAGAATATCTACCACCATAGAGTATTCTTGAAAAAAATATCTCTACCAACATAATCTGTTCCCATAAGATAAGTAGAGTTAGGTGCTTGAGATATAGCTTCATAATTTTTGATAATCAGGATTAAAAAGGAGCTAAATAGTTTGCAAAAAAACTGTTATAAAAAAATTATAATGACAGCTAATGTTAAAATTATAGAAAACTTATAATTAAATTTTTTTATTTATCATAAACTATCATCTCCTATTTTAATTTTTAGGATTAAGATATTTATAAAGAATATCAACAAGAAGATTTATAACAACATAAATTATAGCTGTCCATATTACATAACCTTGCATTAAAAAAATAATCTCTATTTGTTATAGCATCTGCTGCCATTTTTCCAAGTCCACGATATTCAAAAATTGTTTCAATAATTGTTGTTCCACCTAATATAGAACCAATAGACATTCCAAACATAGTAATTATTGTTAATAAAGAGTTTGGTAATATATGGAATAACATTATTTTTTTGAAGATGAAATTCCTTTGGATTCTAAAGCAACAACATAATCTTTGTTTATTTCTTCCAATATACAAGCTCTTATTCTTCTTATATATACAGCAACCAGCCATACAGAAAGTGTTACTGATGGAAGAATGAGACTCTTTATTCCCTTAGCTTCCAACTATAGGTAAAAGTTTAAATTTAACTGAAAAAAAGTATACATCAACATCAAACCTAACCAAAAAAACTAGGAATGGAAATACCAGTGAATGAAAAAAATCTAATTATATAATCTATCCATTTATTTTTTTATATTTAGCTGAAATTATTCCCAAAGGAAAAAGCTAAAAAAATAGTTATAAGAATAGATGTTCCTGTTAAGGCTAATGTCTTAGGTAGTCTTTTTGCTATTTCATCTTTTACAGGTACATTGTATTTAGTAGATATACCAAAAATCACCAGATAAAAACATTTTTTTAGACCATCTAGTATATTGTTTTTATAAAACTGTCATTTAAACCCATTTCTTCTTTTTCTTCTATGTATTTTTGAATCTCCAACAGTAGCCATTGAACTGTATTTCATTGAAATTGGATCAGAAGGAGCTAAATATAACATTAAAAAAAGTTAGGAAAGTTACTCCAAATAATATAGGTATTAAATATAGAAGTCTTTTTTTATTGTATATCGTATCAAAGTAATAACCACCTTTTTTTATTTTTTTATTAGCTTAATATAGTAATATTAACATAGATTAATTATTTTTTTCAATTAGATTTTTAAATACCTTAGTAATAGAAATAGAGCTTTTTTTAGAAAAAAATAAAAAAATATTTGATATAATAAACAAATAGATGTATTATAAAAAAAGTAAATTAAATTAGAAAGAGATGGACAAATGAAAAAGAATTTTTTTATTTTATTTTTTTTATTTTTTTTAGTTTTAATATTTTCTCACATCCACATGTATTTTTTTTGAAACTGCTTTAACTCTTAAGACAGACAATAAGAAAATGGGAAGGTGTGGAAATACAATTAATTTTTAGATGAGCTGAATACAAAGCTTAATAGAAAAAGTTTTAAAAAGCCTGACAAGGATATGAATGTAGAAAAAGGGAAATATTGTTTTTCTAAAAGCATTTATATAAGCATATAAGGATTAAATATAATAATAAAAACTTATAAGGAAAAATGATATAATTTTTGAACAGGCAAAAATTAGAAGATGATAGTTTAGAGATTTATTTTTTTGTTCCTATTGACGAAAAAGATAGATAAGAATTCTAAATTAACTATAGCTTTATATGATACAAAAATACTATTATAATTATGATTATGATCTATCTTCTTTGAGAATGGATAAGAGTAATAAGAATGATTTAAAAGGCGAAAGTGAAATTTTTTTACAAATGACAAGATTAAATTTTTATTTTAATTTGGTAAGTCCAGATGAATACGAGGTGACATTTGAATGAAAGATATAATGGGAATAATACTTAAAAGTAGTTGGGATATTTTTTTACTAGCTTTTTTTGGGAACGATGATTATGTTTAAATTGATTTTAATGCTAAAAATAAAGGAAGTGATTTAAATGAAAGAGTTTATTAAAAAAATATAATGTTTGCACTTTCTCTTGCATTTATTGGTTACATCATTTTTTTATTTATACGCTATGTATGCGACAATTGGAATGATGTAAAAATTTTTTTAGATTAGAGGTATATTTTAATGAAAAAAAGATTGTTAAATATTTAGTTGGAATAATTGCGATTGCATTAGTTTATTTGTTGATTTCAAATTTTAATTTAATTATGTATAAAAATAGCACTATACCAACAAGAAATAGTTGAAAAGAATAAGTGAATTAACAGAAAAATAGTAATAATAAAGTTATATACACGATATTATTTTTTTACTTTCTTGTATGGAATAGTGCATTCTTTAGGTCCAGGTCATGGGAAAAACTTTAGTTTTTAACATATTCAGTAAAAGAAAAAAATTAAATTTTCTTAAACTTCTTTTTAGTATCAGCTTTTAATAGCATACTTACAAGGTTTATCTGCCTATATATTGGTAAAATTTATTATAAATCTTTCAGATAAAAGCTTCAATGATATTATTCTATGATTTAGACAACAGAACAAGAATGATAGCTTCTATTTTAATTATTTTAATAGGTTTATACAATATTTATTCTATTTTAAGAAATAAAAAGTTGTGAACATTGTCATGAAACAAAAAGTAAAAAAATATTTTTGGGTTTTTCGATTGTTTTGGGACTTTGTCCTTGTCCTGGTGTAATGACAGTACTTTTATTTCTAGAAAGTTTTTGGATTGAGTGAAAAATTTATTCTTATTTACTTTATCTATGTCAACTGGAATATTTTTTTAGTGATATTATTCTTTGGGATCTTAGCTAATACTTTTTAAAAAAAGACTTTGGTTGAAGATGAAAAATTTAAAATTACATAAAAATTTTAACTTTAGTAGGAGCTGGACTTATGATACTATTTGGTATATTTCAAATATTAATTTTGGGGGAATAGAATGAATTTAACTGTTGAAAAAGATTGAAGAGCAATTTAACTTATATCTTAAAGGAGAGAAGAAATTAGAAGCTATTAAAGAGTGGGCAAACAAATATGATGTTTATAAAGAAGAATTAGTTTTTTTCTCCCAATGAAAAATAAAAAAAGAACTTTTTAAAAATGGATAAAAAAATTTTTAAAAAAATATTGAAATTGAAAAAAACTCAAAAAAATCAGATATAGAAAAAGTTATACAGAGAATTTCTAAATAATTTTAATAGAAATAAAAAAAGAAATGTCTTTTTAAATTTAAAAAGTTTAGGTAATGAATTGGATAGTTCTACAAAAGAATTCTCACTGGGGAGTTTTGGTATTTTTTTGAATTTAATAAAGTTTTTGAAATAAAGAGGTAATTACATGAAAAAAATTTATTTTTTTATGTTCGTATTTTTGCAGGAGTAAAAAGATATATTTAAGGATTTTATGAATAATGATACCAAAGGAAAGAAAGTATTATTTATTCCAACTGCCAACATAGATGAGGAAACTAAATTTTTTTAATTGATGAGACAAAAAGAAGTATTTGAAAAGTCTAGGAATGGAAGTAGAAGATTTAGAAATTTCAAAACTAGATGAGAAAAACTATTAAAAAAATAAGATAGAAAAAAACTAATTATTTATATATTGGTGGAGGAAATACATTCTATTTACTACAAGAATTAAAAAAAGAAAAAAATTTAATTGATTTTATAAAGAATAGAGTAAATTTTGGAATGACTTATATTGGAGAATCAGCAGGAGCAATAATTATTTCCAAAGATATAGAATATAATGATTTAATGGATGATAAAACTATTGCAAAAAGATTTAAAAAGAATATTCGGGATTAAATTTAGTTGATTTCTATATAGTTCCTCACTTAAATGAATTTCCCTTTTGAAGAAAAGTGCGAAGCAAACATTTGAAAAAAATATAAGGATAATTTAAATATTATTGCAATAAATAATAGTCAAGCTATTATTTTAAAAAGATGATAAATTTGAGATCAAATAAGTAATATTTTAAATATATTTTACTCTATCTAATTATAAAAAAATGAGTAGTTAAAACAACTTGGGATATTATTTTTTTGGAAAAAAATTTATAAAATAATATAAAAAAATATCTATGGAGGATTAAAGTGCAAAAGCAAGGAAAGTAATATAAAAATTACTATTACTAGGTAGAGCAGTATCTTTATTTGGTAATACAATATATCTAATAGTTTTACCATTATATATATTAAATATTACTCAAAATTTAAAAAAATAACGGGTTTCTTCTTCGCAATGGTTAATCTTCCAACTATTGTTATTTCAATTTTTTTGTTGGAACAATAATTGAAAAAAATTTAATAAAAAAAGAATATTATTTTTAACATGTGATTTCTTAACCTCAATTTTTATATTTTATTCTATTTTTTTATATTTTAGAAATTCTAATTCGTTAATTCTTTTTATTTTTTTATCTCACTTTTCATAAATATTATTTCAACATTTTTTTATTATAGCTTCCAAGGTAATATTTTTCAGAACTCAATACTCCTGAAACACTTGAAAAAAATACAATGGATTACAAAGTTTTTTTAGAAAATATTACTATAATTATTGGACCAGTTATTGGAACATATCTATTTTCTATATTTGATTTTAATTTTATTTTTGTTAATAGTGTCATTAGCTTATTTTCTCTTTTTTTACAAGAATTATTAATAAAATATGAGAAAGATAGTAACCTAGTCAAAGAAGATTCTAATTTCATTAAAGACTTTAAAGAAGGAATAATTTACATAAAAAAATAATAAAAATTGTTTTTAAATTTCTTTATATTAGTTATGTTTTTTTAAATTTTTTTATAGCTAGTAATGATGAAATAATTAATCCTGGAATATTAATTCAAAAAAATATAAAAATATCAGAAAAAGTTATTTGGATTTTCAGCTACTGCTTATGGAGTAGGGAGCGTGTTTGCAGGAATTTTTTTATTTATTATAATGAGAAATTTAAATTTCTTCAGAAATTAAAATTATTGTTTATATTAAATAGTTTACTGATGTGTTTATTAGGCTTCTTATCCATAGTATTGTTTAAATATAACCATTATATATATTTTGTGATATTTATATTTTTTTCAATTTTTTTATTGGAATAATAACTACTCTTGTAAATGTTCCATTAATATCCTCATTTCAAAAAGAATGTTGAAATTAAATATCAAAGTCGTTTTTTTCTCATTATTATCATTTTTTTCAGATGGATTGATTCCTTTGGGAGTTTTATATGCAGGCTATCTATCATCATATATTGGTGCAGATATTACTTATATAATTAATAATATGGTTATTATAGTTATAGTATTTTTTTAGTTTTTTTAGAAAAAAATAAAAAAATATCTATAGAATATAAAAAAATTTGATAGTAAAAAAATTTTTATTATATTCCTAATATTTGAAATAGTAAGAAAAAAATTTTTTTATGATTTTTTTAAGAAATTTTTTTAATAAAAAAATTTATATATACCAATATAATTTTATATATTTATAGCAATTAAAAAAATTATTTATAAAAAAATTAATTAAAAAAATCAAAAAAAGTTGTTGACAAAAATAATTAAATAATGTTATATTTATCTTGTATCGTTTCCTTAATTATAGTTTAATTTCTACAAAAAAAGCCCGAACTTGCAAAAAGTTGAGGGCTTTTTTTGTTGAGGGAAGCTATATTTTTGTTGATAATTTGTTGATAGTAAAAAATGAATAAAGTAAAAAAATCTTAAGGAAACTTAGTGCTTTATTTCAACCTTGACTTTTTTTATATAAAGATATAATATATACAATATAAAGACAGTAAAGGAGGTTGTAAAAAAATGTCAATGAAATTAGTAAATATAAGAATGGATGAAGATTTGAAAAAGAGATGGAAATTGTTTGTAATGATTTAGGAATTAATATAACAACCGCATTTACTATATTTGCAAAAAAATTAACAAGAGAAAAAAAGAATTCCTTTTTAGTGTTTCAATAGATCCATTTTACTCAAACGAAAAATATAAAAAGCTTTAGAAAATTCAATTAATGAAGTAAAAGATGGTAAAAATTATTATGAAAAACCATTGAAGAATTGGAGGCTATGGAATAATGAAAATTAGTTTTTTTCTATTCAAGCCTGGGAAGAATATTTATATTTTCAAACTCAAGATAAGAAAAACATTGAAGAAAAATAAATGAACTTATAAAAGATATTGAAAGAAACGGAGCATTGAATGGAATAGGTAAACCTGAAAAAAACTAACCAATAATTTAACAGGATTGTATAGTAGGAGAATCAATGACAAAGATAGATTAGTCTATAAAAATAGAAAAATGATTTTATAGTTATATTACAGTGTAAAGGACATTATAGTGATAATTAAAAAAATATTGTAATACTAAAAAGATATTAAAAATACACTTTTATAGTTTAATTTCTACAAAAAAACCCGAACTTGTAAAAAAAGTTGAGGGCTTTTTTTGTTGGTAAAAGGGTATTTTTGTTGATAATTTGTTGCTACTAAATTTGTTTTTTTATAGTTTGACTTTATAAGACTAATGAGTTAAAATAAATTAAACAAATACCTTTCTCAATGTAGGGGATAACATTGAATTGATACAATTATGTTTCTCAATGTACAACTAAACATTGAATTGACTAATATAAAAAGTCCTAAGGAAACTTGGGACTTTATTTATTGGGCAATACCAATGGGTAATTTAAATCATAGAAGTGAAAAAGGCAAAAAGAAAGATTAGATTTTTTTATTTGAATATAGAAGAATCTGATATTCATTCTTGTTTTTTTATCATATAGGAAAAAAACAATAACAGATAGTATTTTCTTTATTTCAGATGTTGTTCCAATAAAAAGAAATCTATATTGATAGAGAGTATCTAGGTTTTAATAATATCCATTATGTTGTGAACTACTCACGACTAACGCCCTACGAGTGCTAGAGTCGAGAGCTTCATAAGATAACTGAAAAAGTAAGTTATCTTCTAAGAAGTTTGGTTTTAAAACCCTTATTCTTTTTGGCTAGTCCACGATAGCCACTACTGGATAAGACTTGCATCTACACCGCTACTTTTTATCTGTATATTATATTTAAAAAAAGAACAACTATACAGAACAGTGAATATTTTACAAGGCTACTGTTTACTAGCCTTAACTCCATATATTCAGTTGCTAATGTTCTAAATATATTATACACTAAAACTAGTAAAATTACAAATTTTAGTGCAACATTTTCAATGTTGGTGTTATTCATACCCTACGAGTACATGTCTCACGACTAAAGTCACAAGTGTTCTAACATATTTTTATAAAGAATAAGAAAAAAAGCACTTAGTTTAATCCCAGTGCTTTCAATTGTCTATATTATTCATCAAAAAAACTTTTATTGAAAAATTTTACTAGCATCTTCATAGTAAAAAAATCTATTTTATGAACATCATATTTTTTTCTTAATTCTTTCCATTTCTTCAAGAAGTTTAATTGTTAACTCTTTTTGTTTCACGACCATGTCCATCTAGCATGCCATATGGATTTTTTTAATAGATGCTATTTCTTTACATTTCTTACAGTGCTCAATATATACTTGTATAAATTCTTCTTTTTGCTTTTTTTCTTTATTAGTCATTTTTTTCTCCTATATCTTAATCACTTTTTCAAAGAGTTTTTATAGTTATTTTTTTATATGGAATCAATCTTTTTTTCTTAAACTTTTTATATTCCTTTTCTATAATTTCCCCAATACTTTTTAGCTATTTCTTATAGCAAAAGCCAACAGCACAAAAATATAAGCAAAGTAGTAATTTCTATAGATTTAAAAATACCCTGACTTTTCAGTACATTTATAATACTTTCTAATATATATTACTATGAGAATAAATATAATTAAAGCTAACATTTATAATTCACTCCCTTTTTAGTTTTTTTATTATAATTTAATAGTACTATTGAGTCAACTTGTTTTTCAACTTTTTTTAATTTTTTTAATAAAATTTTATTTTATATATTATTCATAATTTATCTTCAATCAAAAAGAAAAAAAGAGAGTTAAAAAAACTCTCTTGATTTTAATATTCTACATATTTTTTTAAAAAAATTTCTTCTTTTTATTTTTTTAATATATCCATACCTTTATAGAATTTTTTTATAATACATATTTTTCATAAGCATGAGTTAATTCGTGAATATAGTTTGATAAAAATATTATCTGAATTAGTTAAACTTTTTTTAATATTCCACTATCAAAGATTTTTATTGTATGTTCTCTCACTTCCTAGATATACTGGATTTATATATATAATGTTTCCCCTTAAGATAGTATGAAGCAAATGTATTTTCTTTTTGTCACTATAATTTTTTTTAAAAATTAAATCATCCAATTTCCATTTTTTTCTTTTTAAAGTTCTTGGTTTTAGAATGTCTTTCTGGAATATCTTCTTTATCTGTTCCTATTTTTTTAATTGCAAATTATAATATTCATTATATTCTTTATCACTCATTTTATAACAAGGTACACTCATTAATTTAAATAATCTATTGGTTTCTTTTTTTACTTAATTTAGAAAAAAATCCATAATTAGTCCTCTTTGATTTATAGCTTAAAAATAATTTTTTTCATAATTTAACATTTAGTTTTTTTCCTAATTCTTCTCAATCGCTATATTTCAAAAATATTTCCCAGCTTTATAATTTTTCAACAACTTTTTATTTCACCTAATTCTTCAATTCTTTTTTTAAAAGCTTTTTTTCATTTTCTATTTGTGATAAATTTATTTCTTTTTCCATCTTTAATTAAAACTGTTTCTATATCATTAAAAAAATAAAAATCTAATAACTTATTAACTTCATCATAATTGTTTTTATTAATTAAATCCTCTGAAAGTCCCCAAAACATTCTTTTTCTCCCTTTTAAGTTCAAAAATAAAAATTATTACTTTTTCAAATAGTTTTTTTCTCAAATTCAAATAAGTCTTTTGCTGAAATTTCTAAATTTTCAATATTATATTTTTTTCTTAATGTTCTTCACATCACTAAGCATTTTTAGAGGTAAGTTCTTTTTTTCTCTTTATAATTTTTTTAAATCCATCTAATCCAACTTCATAAGGAGTTTCTAGTTTTTTTACATTCAAGACAATAATCTTTATAAATTTTTCCAAATGCTTTTTTTGAGCTTTTTTTCTAAATCTGTCATCTTTAAAAAAACTCCTATATTTTAAAAACAATTTTTCAATTATTTAGTTCTTTCCTTAAAAAAATCTTTCCAGTAAGGATTTTCTTTATCAAAAAAATTTCTTTTTGTTCTGCTGTTAAATTATGGGGATAATCTGCAAATAAATTAAAGATTTTTTTACTTTATCAAAAACTAAACATATGCTTACCAATAGAATCTAAATCATCTATCCACCATATTTTTATCGTTTTTTTATTTTGTTTATAGAAATCACTTAACATATTTATTTTCTCCTTATTCTTTCTCATTTGAACTTCTTCTTCAAGCAATTAAAAAAGTCTAATATTTTTATTCTAATTATTAAAAATAGCCTTCTGCTTTTCATAATTTCTTCATAATCTTTAAAAAAACTTATCTAATTCATCTAAAAACCCATTGAGGTGGAGATTCTACTATTACTTCAAGTCTACTGTTAATATAACCTTTTTCTTTTTGCTTCAATTATTTCTTTAGGTAAATCTACAAACATATCTAGTCAGTTCCTTTTTTTATGAATAAGCTATTCTTCATCACTATTTAGCTTTAGCTACTATTTCGATTATTTCTCTTAAATAAGAATTCTTATAATGTTTCCTTTGTTCTTTTCTTATAATTTTTAAATATATTTTTTTATTGTTAATATTCCTGATATTTTTTTCCCAAATTTCTTTTTTCTCTTATATGCTTCATGAACTTCTTTTTGGTGCATCTTCTGGGATTATAAATTCTTTTTCTTCATCATATACCCAATATTTAACTACCAAATCGCATACTTCCTCATATTCAGGATCATAAAATATTGTCATTACACTCATCTCCTAATTATAAAAATTTAATATATTTTATTAATCTATTTCTTATTCACATACCTACTTATACTACTATATCTTATGTATGTCAATGTTTCTTTGTAAATATTGTTATTTTTTTATTTTCAAAAATAAAATTAACAATTTATAATGTACTATTTTTGTAAAAAAATATCTAACAATAGTTATAGAATAATGCTATAATGTAAAAAAATAATAGGAGTATTAAAGTGGAAAAAAATATATTCAGTATCAGAATTCAATAGAATGGTAAAAAAAGTTATATAGATGACATTGATGATTTCCAAGATTTTTATATTGAAGGAGAAATTTCAAACATAACTTACTATAAAAAGTGGACACTTATATTTTTTTCAGTAAAAAGATAGTAAATCACAAATTAAATGTGCTGCTTTTTAATTATAAAATGAAAAAGAATTCCTGAAGATTTAAAAAGAGGGAGATGCAATTAAATTATTTGGAGATGTTGGCTTCTATGAAGTTAAAGGTGAATTCAAGTTTTAGTTAGACATATAGAAAAAAACAAAAATGCCTTAGGAGCTTTTATTTGCCAAAGCTTGAAAAAAAGTAAAAGAAAAAAATGGCTGAAAAAAAGGTTATTTTGATGAAAGTCATAAAAAGGAATTACCTAGATTTCCAAAAATATTGGAGTTGTTACAGCTTTGACAGGAGCTGCACTTCAAGATATTATAAAGACAACAAGAAAAAGATTTAATTCAATAAATATTTATGTCTATCCAGCAAAGGTACAAGGGGCTGGAGCAGAACAAGAAATAATTAAGGGGATTGAAACTTTAAATAAAAATAGAAGAAATAGATTTGATTATTGCTGGTAGAGGTGGAGGAAGTATAGAAGATCTATGGGCTTTCAATGAAGAAGAAGTTGCTATGGCATTTTTCAATTCAGAAAAAAACCTATAATATCAGCTGTAGGACATGAGATAGATTTTCTTTTTATCTGACTTGACAGCTGATAAAAGAGCAGCTACTCCTACTCAGGCGATAGAGCTATCAGTTCCTGAAAAAGAAAGCCTTATAAGATCATTAGATGATAAAAAAATATACTTGGCTAAGTTATTGAAAAACTTATCTTGAAGATATGAAAAGAGAGTTATCAATAAGAATGGATAATTATCATTTAAAGAATTTTTCCTAGCACTATTAATAACTATAGAGAACTTATAGTTGAGAAGGAAGAAATTTTAACAAAAATCTATAAAAGATTTCTTAGAACAAAAAAAGACATCTTTTTGAAGTTAAGATAGATAAAGTTTCAGTTTTAAATCCAATAAATACTCTTAAAAAGAGGATATAGTGTCAGTCAAGTTAAAAAAATAAGAGAATAGATGTTTTTAGAAGATATAGAAGTCAATGATGAAATGACAACTATCTTAAAGAATGGTAGATTAATAAGTATTGTTAAGGAGAAAATTTATGAAAAAAATAATGATTAGTTTATTTATATTAGTTTCTATGTTAAGTTTTGCAGAAGCGAAAACGAAAGTTCAGCTATAAGAGAAGTACCTATTTTGGGAAATCAAGGAGCAGCAGTAGAAAAATACAAGAACTGTTTCAAATAGTGGGGAAAAGGCAAACTCCTGATGATGGAGGAGAAACTGTAGAGAATCCTGAAACTCCAAAGGAAGCAACAGGAGTTAGAGAATATAGACCTCAAAGTTTAATTCAACTTGATGAACAATTAAAAAGAGGAACTCGTAGCTCAATAATTCAATTAAATGCTAGATATGAACAAGAATTGAATGCTTATTTAGAATCAGTTTCTTATAGTAGTGACGTAATATTTTATTTAGCAAATGAATATATGATGCTTAATAACTATAGTAGAGCTAACAAGATTTTTCTTAAAAAGATAACAGAGATTTTAGGAATGTTTTTGGGGCAGCTACTACATATAGATTTATGGGACAACATAGAAATGCTATTGAAAAAAATATAATCAAGCTATATCAATGAACTCTGGCTTTGCTGAATCATATTTAGGTAGAGGACTTTCATATAGAAATTTAGATGAATATGATAATGCTGTTGATGATTTGAAAAACATATATCTCTAAAAACAGGAGCTCATGATGGATATGTTGCTTTAGCAGATGTATATTTTAAAATGGGAAAAAAATAAAGAGGCTTATACAATTGCAAGTCAAGGTATAGCTAAGTATGGAAACTCAGGGATATTAAAAGTTCTAGCTAATAATATCTTAAAAAAATAAAAATAGACTAACAGACTAAAAAGTTGGGGGTGAGATTATGAATTATGATTTTATTACAATAAATGATGATATATATCCTGAATGTCTAAAAAGAAATTTCTGATCCTCCTGAAAAAGTTGTATTATAAAGGGAACTTAGAATTATTGAAATCTAAAAGAATGATAGCTGTTGTAGGGACAAGAAATCCAAGTTCTTACGGGAAATTATGTTGTGAATATATGATTAAAAAAATGAGTAAAGCTGATATAACAATAGTTAGTGGCTTTTGCAAAAGGAATTGATAGTATAGCACATAAAAACTTCTCTAATTACAGGAACTAAAACAATAGCAGTTATTGCTTCAGGACTTGACATAGTCTATCCTGCCTCAAATCTTAGTTTATATAAAGAAATAGAAGAAAAAAAGGACTTATTTTAAGTGAATATGAAGCTGGAACTAAGCCTTTTTAAAGGAAATTTTCCACGAAGAAATAGAATAATAGCAGGCTTATCAAAAGGAATTATAGTAGTTGAAAGTAAAGATAGAGGAGGTAGTTTGATTACTGCTGATTTAGCACTGGAATATAATAGAGATGTATATGCTGTTCCGGTGATATTTTCTCTGAATATTCAAAAGGTTGTAATAGCCTTATAAGAGATACAAAAGCTAAATCTCTTTCTAATATTAAAAGAGCTACTGGAAGACTATAATTGGGAAATAAAAGAAGAAGCTAAAGCTAAAAGTTACTAAAAATCAACAGTTAATTTTTAGATAGCTTATCTTCAGAAAAAGAGTCTTGATAAAAATACTTGAAGAAACAAAAAAATAGACCAAACAGAAATATTGTCTGAGTTAATAAATTTAGAGATAATGGGACTTATTAAAAAGTATTGCAGGAGGAAGATATAAAAATCTTGTAAATACTATAATTAATTGTTATAATTCACTGTAAAAATAAATTTTTTTAAATACGAGGTGTTAGAATTGGCTAAAAAAAGTTGGATAAGAACAAATTAGTAATAGTTGAATCACCAGCTAAAGCTAAAACAATAGAGAAAATTTTTAGGTTCTTCATATAAGGTAATCTCGTCTTATGGACATATAATAGATTTACCTAAGACTAAAATTGGTGTTGATGTAAAAGATAATTTTTAAACCATCTTATCTTACTATTAAGGGTAAAGGTGAAGTCATAAAGAAATTAAAAAGAAGCTGCAAAAAAGCTGATGAAATATATCTTGCATCCGACCCTGATAGAGAAGGAGAATCTATAGCTTTGGCATATAGCCAATACTCTAAAAAGCTAGATCATAATGAAAAATAGAATAGAATTTAATGAAATAACTGAAAAAGCAATAAAAAGAAGCAGTAAAAAAATCCTAGAAAAAAATTAATATATCTAGAGTTAATTCACAACAAGCTAGAAGAATCTTAGACAGACTAGTAGGTTATGAAATAAGCCCTTTTTATGGAAACTTATTTCTCCTAATACAAGTGCTGGAAGAGTTCAATCAGTTGCATTAAAAAAATTATATGTGAGTTGGAAGATAAAATTAAGAGCTTTGTTCCTGAAAAAAATACTGGGATGTAAAAAGGTATCTTTGATGAAAAAAATACAATCTAAAACCTATATAAAATTGATGATAAAAAATTGATAAATTAAAAGATGAAAAAAATTACTTGAAAGAGTAAAAAAAGATTTGAAAAAGAAATATGAAGTTATTTCATCTAAGGTAAGTAATAAAATTAAAAACCCACCGTTACCATTAAAAAAACTAGTACTTTACAACAGTTAGCCTCTTCATATTTAGGTTTTTCTGCAAGTAAAAACTATGACAGTGGCTCAAAAAGCTATATGAAGGTATAAGTATAAATGGAGAACATAAAGGGCTTATCACATATATGAGAACGGACTCTACTAGAATTTCTGAAGAAGCTAAAGAAATGGCAAGAAAAATATATAACTAAGGAATATGGTAAAGAATATTTAGGTTCAGCAAGTCCTAAAACAAAAAGAATGATAAGAATGTTCAAGATGCACATGAAGGAGTTAGACCAACTGATATTAACTTAACTCCTCAAAGTATAATGCAGTTTTTTTGGATAAAGACCAATTTAAACTATATAATTTAATTTGGCAAAGATTTTTTTAATATCTCAACTTGCTGCTATGAAATATGAGCAATTTGAATACATCTTAGAAAAAAGATAAGATACAATATAGAGGAAGCATTAATAAAAAATAATTTTTTTGATGGTTACTATAAGGTATTTAAAGAAGAAGAAGATTTACCTGTAGGAGATTTCCTAAAAATTAAAGAAGGAGACAAGTTTACTCTTGATAAATTAGATATCAAAGAAGACTATACAAAACCTCCTGCAAGACTTACAGAATCTTCTTTAGTTAAGACACTTGAATCAGAAGGAATTGGTAGACCATCTACTTATGCAAGTATCATAGATACTTTAAAAAAAGAGAATATGTTGAATTACAAAAATAAAAAGTTTTGTTCCAACAGAAATAGGTTATGAAGTTAAGACACAACTTGATAAATTCTTTCCTAATATAATGAATATTAAATTTACAGCTAAAGCTAGAAGATGAACTAGATGAAGTTGATAGTGGGGATAAGGATTGGATAGATTTATTAAAAAAACTTTCTATACTGAACTACAAAAAAATATGAAGAAAAAAATGTAAGGCTAGTGTGGAAAAAGAATTAGAAAAAAATTGGTTGAATCTGATATCATTGGTAAAGATGGAAAAACCTTTAATAATGAAAATTGGAAGATTTGGAAGATACCTTACTTCACAAGATGAAGATAGTAAAGAAAAATATTTCTTTAAAAAGGTATTGAAATTTCTCTTGAAGAAATCAAAAAGTGGGAAGATTTATGTTAAAGATAAAAATCGAAGAACTATTGAAGAAAAAAAGAAGGAGAAAAGACAGATATTATATTGGAAAAATGGAGCTAGATTAATCCTTAAATATGGAAGATTTGGAGCTTATTTAGAAAGTGAAAAAAATTTAAAGAAGATAATGTTAGAAAGACTATTCCAAAAAGATATCAAAACTAAAATTGAAAAATAATACTATAGAAAGAAAAAAATGGCATTTTGTGTTTAAAAAGATATTTTTGAAAAAAATAGAAAAAAAGAAAATGCAGCCATCTTAAAAGAAAGCTGGGAAATGTGAAAAATGTGGTAAACCATTTGAAATAAAAAAATGGAAGATAGGGGTAAATTTTTAGCATGTACTGGCTATCCTGAATGTAAGAACATAAAGAAGATAGAAAAATAAAGGGGGCATTAGCCCCTTTTTTTAGAAGGATATGGAGGATATATGGAAAAGGAAGTTATAGTTGTAGGAGCTGGACTTGCAGGTTCAGAAGCAGCCTATCAACTAGCTAAGAGAGGAATAAAAAGTAAAACTATATGAAATGAAGGCTAAAGCAAAAGACTCCAGCTCATTCAAAAGACTATTATTCTGAATTAGTTTGTAGTAATTCTTTTGGGAAGTGACAGCTTAGAAAAATGCCTCTGGACTTATGAAAGAAGAATTAAGAATTCTAGGTTCAATGTTAATTGAAGTGGCTGATAGAAACAGAGTTCCAGCAGGACAAGCACTAGCAGTTGACAGAGATGGCTTTTTCAGAAGAAATTACTAAAAATCTTAAAAAAATATGGAAAATATAGAAATAATAGAAGAAGAGTTTACAGAAATTCCTGAGGATAAAATTGTAATTATAGCAAGTGGACCTTTAACTTCAGATAAACTTTTTGAAAAAAATAAGTGAAATTACAGGTGAAGAAAGTCTATATTTCTACGATGCAGCTGCACCTATTGTAACTTTTTGAAAGTATCAATATGGACATAGCATATTTTCAATCAAGATATGGTAAAGGTGATGGAGAATATATAAACTGTCCTATGAATAAGGAAGAATACTATAATTTCTATAATGAACTTATTAAAGCTGAAAGAGCAGAACTTAAAAAAATTTTTGAAAAAGAAAAAAACTATTTGATGCTTGTATGCCTATTGAAAAAAATTGCAATGAGTGGAGAAAAAAACTATGACTTTTGGTCCTTTAAAAACCAAAGGGACTTATAAACCCAAAAAAACAGATAAAATGGATTATGCTGTTGTTCAATTAAGACAAGATGACAAAGAAGGAAAGTTATATAACATAGTAGGCTTCCAAACTAATCTAAAATTTGGAGAACAAAAAGAGTTTTCTCTATGATACCAGGTTTAGAAAATGCAGAGTTTGTAAGATATGGAGTAATGCACAGAAATACTTTTTATCAATTCAACTAAACTTTTTGGATAAGACTTTAAAAATTAAAAAAATAAAGATAATGTTTATTTTGCAGGACAAATAACAGGTGGAGAAGGTTATGTAACTGCGATAGCTACTGGAATGTATGCCGCAATCAATGTTGCTAATAGATTGAATGGTGAGAAAAAAATTTGTCTTAGAGGATATCTCGGAGATAGGGGCAATAGTAAACTATATAACTGAAGAAAAAGAAAAAAATTTCAACCTATGGGAGCAAATTTTGGAATAATAAGAAGTTTAGATGAAAATATCAGAGATAAAAAGAAAAAGTATAGAAGACTTTCACAAAGAGCTATTGAATATTTAAAAAATCTATAAAAAGGTGTATAATAAGAATGATTGAAAAAAATCTATAAAGAATTTTATTTATTATTTAGAGTTTGAAGAAAAATAAAAAAAGCATAATACTGTTATATCTATAAGAAAAAGATTTGAATCAATTTTTTTAATTTATTTGAATGAACATGATATAATTGATTTTAATAAGTTAGATGAGCTTTTTAATAAAAAGAATATTTCACTAAATTGAAAAACAGAAGAAATATCAGCATCTACATTTAATAGAAGGCTATCTTCTATTAAAAAAATTCTATAAGTATCTTGTTGATAAGGGACTAAAGGAAAAAGGTTCTGAGATATTGATAGAAAGTGAAAAGAATGATGAGAAAAAGATTGAATATCTAAGTCCTGAAGAAATTAATCTTGTAAGAGCTACAATGCAAGGGGAAAAATTTCAATATTCTAAGAGATAGACTTATGTTTGAACTTCTTTATTCAAGTGGTATGACTGTTGCAGAATTACTTTCATTAGGGTGAAGTAAATTTCAATTTAGAAAAAAAGAGAAATCTATATTTTTAAAAAAATAAGCTTTCAAAAAAACTATGTATTTTAGTGAAACTTGTAAGGAGTTTTTATATAAAGTTTTTAAACAGTAAAAAAAGAAAAAAATTTAAAGAAGACTATAATCCTAATATTATTTTCACTAATAATTCTAATGAAAGATTAACAGATCGTTCTGTTAGAAAGCTTATTAATAAATATGGCGAAATGGCTAATTTAAACAAGGAAATTAGTCCATATACTTTAAGACATTCTTTTTGTATCTATATGTTAAAAAAATGGAATGCCAAAAAGAATATCTTGCAAGACTTCTAGATTTAAAAGTTATAGGGCTCTTAGATGTGTACGAAGAGCTTTGTTAGGAAGGAGATTTTATGACGAAAAAAAGTGTAGGTTGTGGAATAGAATTACAAAAATACTGATAAAGATTTGCAAGGATATACACCTAAATCTATTGATAGTAAAGAAGATACGTATTGCCAAAAGATGTTTTCAACTAAAGCACTATGGTAAATATTCAACAAATAAAATGACAAAAGAAGACTATAAAAAAAGAAGTTGGAAAAACTTTTTAGATGATGTTAAGCTAGTGATAGCGGTTTTTTTGATATTATTGACTTTGAAGGTTCATTTGATGTTGAAATTTTAGATATCTTGAGAAAAAAAGATTCTATTGTTGTTGTAAATAAGCTTGATTTGATACCTGATGAAAAACATCCATCAGAAGTTGCAAATTGGGTAAAAAGATAGACTTGCAGAAGAAAGTATCGCTCCTTTAGACATAGCTATAGTTAGTACAAAAAAATGGTTATGGTGTAAATGGAATTTTCAAGAAAAATAAAACATTTCTATCCTGATGGAGTTAATGCCATGGTTATAGGGGTTACTAATGTTGGTAAATCTAGTGTTATTAACAGACTTTTTAGGAAAGAGAATAGCTACAGTATCTAAGTATCCGTGTACTACAATAAAAAAATACTTTAAATATGATACCATTTACAAATATAGGTCTATATGATACTCCGGGTTTAATCCCAGAAGGAAGAGCTTCAGATTTATTATGTGATAGCTGTGCTCAAAAGATTATTCCAGCTGGAGAAATTTCAAGAAAAACATTTAAAGCTAAGTATGATAGAATAATAATGATAGATAATTTAGTAAAAAATTAGAGTTTTAAATGATGAAGAAGTAAAACCTATATTTGCTATCTATGCAGCAAAAAGATGTTAAATTCCATGAAACAACAATAGAAAGAGCTAAGGAACTTGAAGAAGGAAATTTCTTTGACATACCTTGTGAATGTTGTAGAGATGAATATAATAAGCATAAAAAATTACTAAAACTTTAACAATTAAGACAGGAGAGGAGCTAGTATTTAAAGGTTTAGGTTGGGTCTCAGTTAAAAGAGGACCTTTAAAGATAGAAGTTACTTTAGCAGAAGAAATAGAAATCTCTATTAGAAAAGCCTTTATAAAACCTAGAAGATAGTATGGAAAAATAAAAAAAGAAAAATCTTTATTTGAAAAAAATATCAACACTTTCTTTTCTAACATTAATACCTTTTTGTTATTTTTTTCTAATATATGTTTTAACTTCAGTATTTAGAGAAACAAATGACGAAGTTGAATTACCAAAAAAATAATGATAAAAAGACATCAAAAAATGTAAGAATAGCTATTGATGAATATTATAGAGCCACTGGAACTTTTCCAAATTTAGAATTGGTAAATACAGATGAAAAAGCTAGAACAAATCTTTTTTTGAACAAGATGGAGAAAAGAATATATTTTTAAAAGACTTTTTTTAAAAGGAAAGTACAATGCCTTCTAACTCCAAGTTATAAGGATCTACCTAAAACAAATAAAAGTTACAATAGTTACAAGTTTTAGAAAAAAACAACAAACGATGGTGGTTGGAACTATAATATAAAAAAACTGGTGAAATACATGTGAATCTCCTGAAAATTTCTTTGGACAGGGAATAGATTGGAAAAGTTACTAAGAATAAGGGAGGATTAAATGGGGATATTTGATAAACTTTTTAGAAGAAACAAAAAAATGTAGAGACAGAAGAAGTAGAAAAAAAGTTGAAGAGAAAAAAAGAAGAACTAAAAAGAAGAGATAAAAAGAAGAAGTAAAAAGTAGAAAGTACAGAAAGTACACAAAAATACAGAGAATATAGAAAAAAAGTAGAAAATGAAGTTGTAGAAGAAGCTGCTAAGGTTGAAGAACCTGTAAAAAGTAAATATTTCTCAAAGATTGACAAAAAAGTAAGGAAGGTTTCTTTTTCTAAATTAAAAAAATATATTTACTTCAAAGAGTAAAATTGACGATTCTATATATGAAGAACTTGAAGATTTATTAATACAATCTGATGTTGGACTTGGTATGACAACAAATTTAATAAATGATCTTGAAAAAGAAAGTCAAAGCTAATAAAAATTTCTGAAACATCAGAAGTTTATGAAATCTTAAAGGGCTTAATGTCAGAATTCCTATTATCTCAAGATAGTAAAGTTCATTTAAAAGATAATAGAATAAATGTAATTTTAATTGTAGGAGTAAATGGAGTGGGAAAGACTACAACTATTGGAAAAACTTGCATTAAAAATACAAGAAGCTTGGAAAAAAAGTTCTTTTTAGGAGCAGGGGATACATTTAGAGCAGCAGCAGTTGAACAACTTGAAGAATGGGCAAGAAGAGCAGATGTTGATATAGTTAAAGGAAGAGAAGGAGCAGATCCTGCATCTGTTGTATATGATACTTTAAGTAAAAGCAGAAGCAACAAAAAGCAGATGTTGTTATAATAGATACTGCAGGAAGATTACATAATAAAGCTAATCTTATGAGAGAGCTTGAAAAAAATAAATAATATCATCAAAAAAAGAAAAATTGGTGAACAAGAATATGAGTCTTTATTAGTTATTGATGGAACTACAGGACAAAAATGGATTAAATCAAGCAAAAGAATTTAACTCAGTTACTGATTTAACAGGTTTCATTGTTACTAAACTTGATGGAACAGCTAAAAGGTGGAATAGTATTTTCTGTTTCTGAAGAATTAAAAAAACCTATTAAATTTATAGGTCTTGGTGAAAAAAATAGAAGATTTAATTGAATTTAATGCTAAAGACTTTGTTGAAGCTATATTTAATTAAAAAAATAATGGTGTTGATAAAACTCGTTGACACCATTTTTTTAATGACATTACTCTCAAACCTAAAGACTTCTCTATACAAGTTCTAAAATGTTTTTATATCTATCTAAAAATAACATTACTCTCAAACTTATACCTCCTGTGTTCTTCATTTTTTTAAAAGGTTTTATATCTATCTAAAAATAACATTACTCTCAAACTCTTTTCAAGATCTTCTATTAATCTTCCTGCGTTTTATATCTATCTAAAATAACATTACTCTCAAACTATTGCATAATTTTACTACTTCAATTGCTTGTTTTATATCTATCTAAAATAACATTACTCTCAAACTATAACAGTTGATTTATTTAAGTACCAAGCGTTTTATATCTATCTAAAATAACATTACTCTCAAACGAAAAAAATACTCAGCAACTGCAATCAAAAAGAGTTTTATATCTATCTAAAATAACATTACTCTCAAACTCCCCTATTGTGTCCGTGGAGAATAAAAAGAGTTTTATATCTATCTAAAAATAACATTACTCTCAAACAATTAGGTTTAGCAACAACTGATAGACTTAGTTTTTATATCTATCTAAAATAACATTACTCTCAAACTTTTTAAAGATGAATGATATTATAATACTATGTTTTTATATCTATCTAAAAATAACATTACTCTCAAACCAAAGATTAATACCATCCTCAGTGGTATAAGTTTTATATCTATCTAAAATAACATTACTCTCAAACATCACCTACGAATTTGAAAATGTGGATAATTGTTTTATATCTATCTAAAATAACATTACTCTCAAACATCAAATTTTGTACATCCACAAAAATTTACAGTTTTATATCTATCTAAAAATAACATTACTCTCAAACTCTAAGTAAGAATAAAAAAATATAAAAAAATAGTGTTTTATATCTATCTAAAAATAACATTACTCTCAAAACCACATTCTTAGCAGTTTCATAACTTGTTGTGTTTTATATCTATCTAAAAATAACATTACTCTCAAACCAATTCTGTTTCTTTCTCCTAGAATTGCTGGTTTTATATCTATCTAAAAATAACATTACTCTCAAACTAAAAATTCAAGGTATTCAAACCTTTTTCGAGTTTTATATCTATCTAAAAATAACATTACTCTCAAACATCAAATTTTGTACATCCACAAAATTTACAGTTTTTATATCTATCTAAAAATAACATTACTCTCAAACTTCTTGATATGTTATATTAGTTTTTTTATTGATGTTTTATATCTATCTAAAATAACATTACTCTCAAACCCTTTACATTATGATTATAATATATTTAAGGTTTTTATATCTATCTAAAAATAACATTACTCTCAAACCAACTTGCATCAGCTTTTTATTCCAAAAATAAGTTTTATATCTATCTAAAAATAACATTACTCTCAAACCTAACTTTATGTAATTTATGTTCTTTTTATGTTTTATATCTATCTAAAAATAACATTACTCTCAAACAGCATATGCACTGCCATAAACAACACTGAAGTTTTTATATCTATCTAAAAATAACATTACTCTCAAACAGATGAAGCACTAAGATTTTTCTATAGTTAAGTTTTTATATCTATCTAAAAATAACATTACTCTCAAACTAAAAAATGAAAGCAAGGAAACAGAAGAGTTTTATATCTATCTAAAAATAACATTACTCTCAAACGCATCTTGTCCAGAATACTCCATAAATTCATGTTTTATATCTATCTAAAAATAACATTACTCTCAAACCTAAACTTACATCTGTATACTTCCACTGACGTTTTATATCTATCTAAAATAACATTACTCTCAAACCTATAGTTGTATCTAATAATAAAAGAAATGTGTTTTATATCTATCTAAAATAACATTACTCTCAAACTTAAATATAACATTATCGTAGCTAGGTCTAAGTTTTATATCTATCTAAAATAACATTACTCTCAAACTATGTGTTGACATAATCAACACACTCATCAGTTTTATATCTATCTAAAAATAACATTACTCTCAAACCTCAATTCATATATTTTTGGTTTATAGTGAAAGCTGAAATTAATCAAAATGGTTACGAATCATTCAATGTTATTAAATAGATTAGAAAAATTTCACAGAGATCGCTATCTATAATAATTAGATTATCATTATCAAATAATTTATTTCTATTAAAAATTTTTCTAAAAAAACAACTCTATATTTATTATACAATATAAACTTAGAAAAATTCTACTAATTCATCATTAGATAAAAAAATTTTTCTAGATTTATAAAGAAAAAAATTTCATATCCTAAAAAGTTCATTCAATATCTTAATCCATTCAAATAAATTTAGTAATAAATCTTCATTTCTTTTGAAACTTTACTCCAAATGCTTTTAAAAATTTGACTGATATCTAAATCTTCTTCTAATTTTATAGAATACTCATTTTCAACTAATTTAGTAACATAATCTCTTAAAAACTTCTTTTTATTTCAAGTGTTTCATCAAAAAAATCATTTTCACTTAGATTTTTTTTAATTCTTTATAGTATTTATTCAAAAACAAATTTATTTATATCAAAGTTAAAAATAATCTGAAAAATACAAAAAAATTTCTTTTTTTCAGGAACAATTAATTTATTATTTTTTTAGATAAAAATGATATTACCATCATCTATACTTGTATTATTTATTAGATCTTCTATAATCTTTCTATATAACTTTTTTTATTTTTCAATAATTAAAGAAAAAAATGCTTTTATTTTTCAAAAATCTATTTTAAAAATTAAAAACCTTTATATTGAAATATCATAAAAATCACAAGCCTTTCGTCTGTTTCTAGAAATGTTCCTTTTAATTCTCCTATTAAAAGAACCATTTTTTTTGATATTGTTTTTTTCTGTTATGATAAGTACACAGACTGAACCTTTTCCAGGTTTATTTTTTTGTAATTTTTTTCTAACATCATATGTGAAGCTGTATTGTGTAAAAAGTAACTTGGAATATACTGATTCTTGTAACATTGAAAATCCATTTTCTATCAAAAAAATTTTTCTAAACTTCCTATATTCTTTTAAATCACTATTTGTTACTGAAGGTAAATCAAAAAAATAATAACATTCTCATAAATCTATAACTCATCTGTAAAGAATCTCACTAATGATAAATCATTTGAGTTTAAAGTATCAAAAGATACTTTTTAGTATAAATCTTTATAACTTCAGATAAATAGTGATTGTTTTCATTTATTCTATATTTAAAATTTAAAAATATTTTTGAAGTTTTCTTTTTTTCATCTTTTTTTCAAATTTTTTTTGGGATTTTTCTTTATATGCCAACTCATCTATAATTACTCTAAATGGTTCCATTAAGTCAGAAGAAAGATTATAGTAGTTAAACATATTTTTTTGTGAAATAAACCTATTTGGGTGAGATAACCATTCGCTACAATTTCCTTATTAAAAGTAGATAAAAAGAATCTGATAACCATAATTTAAAAAAAGCATTTAGTGAATTTTTCTTTATTTCTGCTGAAATCATTTCCAAATAAAGAAGAAAAAAATATACTTTAGCTGAATGCCCCTCTCTATTTGTACTATCGTTATGTTCTATTTGGGAGCTGTATTCTTGTAAGAGTTTATATTCTTCTTTATTTAATTTTTTTAATAATTTCATTTGATTTTCAATCTTTTTCTCTTACAATAATTGTCCATAAACTTTCTTTAAAAAAATCTGTCCAAGAAATTTGTTCTTTAATTTTAGCACTACAATCATGTGAACCATAAAAATGGTAAAAAGTTCAAAATGAGGGTTGGATTTTTTTCATCACAAAATATAACTTTTACCTTTTGATTAATAAGTTCACACATTAGTGCTGCTGTTATAGAAATAGCAGTTGTTTCTAAAATAAGAGTACCCACTTCACCTATGTGAATAAAAATCTGTTCCATTATCTCTTCTAATAGATATACTATTATATCTTAAATCTAATTTACTTCTACCAGTAACTACAACAACTCTCCAACCACTCATTTTGATTTCCCTCTATAATTTAATTTTTCTTTACAAAAAGTCCTGTAACTGATTCTTCAATTAAATATAATTCATTTTTTTAGATAAAACATTAGAACTTTTTTTCCATTTAATCTTCCTAATGTTTTTTTGAAAGATTTAACTTTGAAAAAAATCAGCAATTGTTTCTTTAGTAAAAAAATTTTTTTAAAAAAAGATCTTAATATTAATGCTTTATCAAATAAATTTAATTTTTATAAATTTTTTTCTTTTTCCATTTGATAACTCTTGTAATTTTTTTGTTATTCATATAGTTTTTTTATAATCTTTTGAGTCCAATTTTTTTCTAAAAATTTATCATACATTTCATTAAATTCAATATTATATCTTTCTTTTTACAGAGTCAATAGTTTCATTTTTTTCATTTCTGTCTCTTTTCTTTAAGTAAATAAATTTATAGTTTTTCTTCAGACTTTCCTTGGTTATCTTCTAGAAATTTAATAACATTTTTTTTAGTATTTTTTTCATCTTTTTTTATCAAGATATAGAACTTTATTATTTTTTTAAACTCTAATTTTTTTAGTGCTATCCATACCGTTCATTAAATATGGGTAACCATCAATTAATATACATTGATTTTTTTATAAACTTTCTTTATTATTTTTTTGGTTCAATTAATCCCTTATTTTTCAATTAAATATTTTATTAAACCTTCTTTATTTTTTTGTATTATTTACATCAACTAAATTTACTCTTTCAAAAAGATCTTGTTATCTTATTTTTCCTTATGTTCGACATATATGAAGTAAGCAGGATTTAAAGAATTATAATATCCATATTTTTTTCATTTAATTTCTCAGCACTGCCATTATAAGATTTTTGGTTTTATAGCTATTATTTCATTTGAAGTTTCACCTTTTCTTATAGGATTTAAATCAAATAATTGCCCCTTTTTCTTCTTTTTATAAATCTAGTTATATTTACAGTATTCTTTTTCCATATTCTTTTTTTAACTATTTCTAAGCTCTTTTCTTTATCCCAAGCATTTTTTTATATCATAGTTATATATTTTTCTTTACATCATAGTTTTTCTTTTAATTTCTTGTAGATATCTATATGGTTTTTTTCTGTAAATTTTTGTATTGTAAACATTTCCAGCAACTATATTAAGATAAGCATCTTTTTGCATGGTGAGTATCATTAAGTTCTCTTACCTTTATAAAGTCAAACATCTCTCTAAAAAGAAGAAGCTATTTCTGCTTTTTGAATAAACTATTTTTGATCTCAGGCTCTATTTGTTGTAGAATCTTTCCAACTTCTTTAGTTGTCTGTCTAACATTTACTAATTGTCTTGCCATAAAGCCTCTTAACTCAAATTCATCTTTTTCCAGTAAGTCTTTTTATATTTTTTTCGTCACTTATAAAATTCTTTTTCTTTTTAGGAACTTCCAAAAACTTTTTCATTTTTTTCTTGGATTTCTTTTTTTAGAGGATACTCATTTGACTTCTCAGCATTTTCATTCTTTAAAACTAATACTAAGTTATCAAAGCTATCATCTTTTTATTACTTTTTGATCTTGGATAAATATGATCTATATCATAAGTATCATTATTTTGTAGTAACCTATTTAAATCTATTTCTTTACCTGTATACATACATTTTCCAAATTGTAAATAATATAGATACAATTTCTTTTTGTCTTAAACTATTATTATCATATGAGTTTAAACTATTTTTTTATTTCCTTAATATCAATAGAAAAAAATTAGATATATCTTTTCCACAACTATCATATAATTTCTTTAGTTGTTCTTGTCTTGCTGGAATTTTTTTATTTTTTTCATAGTTTCATCTCCACCTCTTGCCATTTCAATGAAAAACTTTTTTTGGAATTCTTCCAGTTATTTTTTTCTAATTTCTTCATATTTTTTTAAAAGTTTGAAGAATTGCTCTTTTTTTAATGAAGGAGACACATAAGATTCCTCAACTAAATCTCTGTAAGAAAAATTCAGATACTTCTTTATTTTCATTATCTATATTTTCTTGTAAAGTAAATTTTTGAAGATAGAAGTTCCATAAGATTATAATTAGTTCTTCTTAATGCATCCATAACAGAAGAATAACATTCTCCAGTTTCAAGATCAATAAATTCTATTCCAGTTAATAATTTTTTTCAGATAGTCTTCCCCAAGTATTAAATTTAAAAAGAATTAATCTTTTTAATTTCATCTTTAGTAAGAATATCTCCATACTCACTTTTTATCTTCTTTTTCAAATATTTTTTTATCATCTCCGTACAAACATTTCCATAAAAATAGATTTTTTTCAGATATTTCTTTATATATATCTAAATTTAATTTATCTCCAAAGATATCCTTAAATTTTTATATAGCTGACATAGTTACTATTAAAAGCATCTTTTTACACCCTTTAATTCTACTGTTTTATTAGCTATTTGATTTACTAATAAATATTCTTTAAAAATTCTTTTCGCTTATTTTTTTACTTTTTTTGAATAAATTTTCAATAATTTTGTTTTTTTAATTTCTTTATTTAAAAAAATTCATCATTTACTTGTACCTTATTCAATTCATTTAAAAATAATATATTCTGAATATAGGAAAGAGTCTTTTGGTATAACTATCTTCTCCATTTAAGTAAGTACATTTATTTGTCATTCTTTTTTTATAAATTCTTCAGCAGATTTTTTTCTATATCAACTTTTTTTGTTCAAAAATTCCAAGGTAATATTTTTTTCCTTCTTCTTTTCTTACTATCCATGAATTTCCGCCCTTATTTTTTTATGATAAGAATTTAATGGACCTACATAATAAGGAATTCTAAATTTAAAAGTCATGATTAATTTATCTTTTGTACTGACACCATTTTCTTCATGATTTAAGAAATCATAATATTTAGCTTGATTTTCTAAAAATTTTTTTCTAATTCAGCTTCATGAATTTGATAAGGAAGAGTTCCATTATCAGAAATTCTTTGTTTTGGTAGTATAGTTTTTTTAATTCAATTTTATCCAAAAATTTCATTGTAAATAGCTCTATCTTTTTCATCAATTTTTTTCAGCTTTTTGGTAAATATCCTTTTTATTATTTTAGCAAAAATCATCAATTTTTTTAATCTGCTTTTTTTCAATTACTTCTTTTTTTCCTTTTTTTCTTTATTTAAGCCAATATAGGCTGAATAATTACTTTCATTTTTATCTTTAAATAATTTATCATAATTTTTCTTTATTATATTTTCTAATAATATATTTTAAATTTTTTTAGATCTCTTTTATGTTCATCATACAATTTAACTTTTTGCCTCAGAAATATATTGACTATCAGCTAAAAATATTATTTAAGACCATAAAGTCATAGAAACTTTTTAGCTATATCTAAAAAAATTCAATTTTTTTCTCCTAATATTGAATAGTAAATTGGTTTATCATCTTCATATATTTGTTCTCTAAAAGATATCTTTTCCTTTTCAACCTCCCTTTTTTTATATTCATCTGTATCAAATAAGTCATTTAAACTTACAGTTGAACCAACTGATAATTTAAAAAAATGCAACCAATTGTTTATCTGAGTTAAATATTTCTTTTAAATTCTTTTTTTCTTTATCTTTTTAAGCCTTTTTTTGAATCACAAATTATATTTTCTAAGTTTCCTATATAACTGCTGTCTATATTCTTATAAATATCATTATCTTCTAAAAAATGCTATTAAATTATTATATAGAGTTTCAAAAATTTTTTTAATATCTTTTAAATTTTTGTCCTTCAAAAAAGGAAATGTCCTCTACTTTTTAAAAAAATACTATGTAGAGCTAGATAAACTAATCTAATATCCTTTTTTTCTGGATTTTTTTAAGAAGCTCATTTCTTAAATGAAATATGGTAGGATACTGTTTATAAAAAAATCATAATCTTTATAGTTATCATCATTAAATAATGTAAACTTTTCTTTTGAACTTTTTATCTTCAAGCCATAGAGAACTTTCTTTTTAATCTTCTAAAAAAATTACTGTCAATTTTTAAAAATTTCATCAGAAAAAAATTTCTTCTAATAGGTTTAATCTCCATTTTCTTCTCTTTAGTCTTCTTCTAGAGTTTCTTTGGACTCTTCTTTCAGCAGCAGTTTTTTTGCTTCGTCGAATAATCTTGATCCCCACATATCTTTCTTATTGAATCTCAATACATTATAATTAAGATCAGTCACACACCAACCAACAGAGTTAGTTCCAATGTCAAATCCTAAATAATAATCAGAAAAATTGTTGCTTCTTCATTATATCCTCCCATTTAATGTTTATGTTATAATTTTTTTAGAATATATAAAAATTTGAGTTTTGAATCTTATAATTAAATTTATGAATTTATTTGTTGCCTTATTTGTATAGTATACAATAAAAATGAATTATTTTTTTCTACATTTTATTTTTTTATATCGATTAAAAAAATAACTATATATTCAAATTTATTTCTTGACTTTTTTTTATTAAAAGGTATTATACTATACTCAAATAACATTACGAGTTCAAATAATGATTTATTGAAATCGCCTTTTAGGCTAAACCTATATGTTTAGGTCAATGGAGTATAGACTCCATTTTTTTGAATAAATAAAAAAACTGTAGTTAAAATCATATCTAAGATTTTTTTACTACAGTCCAATTAAAAAAATATTACATAGCCTTATTATTTTTCCCGGTATAGCAACAGCATTTAAGGCTTCTTCAGGAACAGTAATTTCTTTTATGTTATTGACATTAGAGAAAGCTGAGTCTACTGTCATTCTTACATCTTGACCTTGAATATTAGTATCAAAAGCTACAACTGAAGATTTTTGTATCATAAGTTTCTTTATCTACTACATATTCTAAAGTAACATTATCAACATTTAAATCTAGGTTTTTGTCCAGCCATATTTACTTTAGAGTTTTTGCTTCTTTATAGCTTCCTTAAGGAAATCAGTATCTTTAGTAACAGAAATAATATAGTTTCCACCTTCTTCTTTAATATTAACTTTATCTAAGTTATTTTTTTAAGAACTTCATAAGTTTCATCTTCACTATTTACCATATTTTTTTAAATTGATTGCTAACATCTTCAGGAAGAGCTTGTTTTAATCCAACTGTTGTCTATAGGATTTTGAATATACATAATATCATCTTTTATAAAAAGAATTTAATTTTTACATTTTGATCTTTAATATCCATAGACATTTTCATAGCAATAGGTTCTAATGTAATAGAGACGTCCATTGTAAGTTCCATAGGGTTGACCACTCTTTTTAGGGTTCCATTTTAAGATTAATTAACATATCTGCACTTTTAATATTCTTATATGCTTCTGCAGATTTTTTTGAAGAACCTCTTCCTTATTAATTTTGGCATCTTCTTTGTTACCACAAGCGACAACGAAAAAAATACAGCAAATGCAGTTAAAAACAGTAAACAGAATTTTCTTTAAAGATTTTTTTCATTTTCTTTCTCCTTTTTTTATTTAATTAATTATTTGAATTTAAAAGCTTCTTCAGGAACAGTAATTTCCCCAACATTATTAATGTTAGATAGAGTATTAGTTGTCGTTACTTTAACATCTTGCTCATCAAGTTTTGCTTCAAAAGATAAAGATAAAACTTTTTGGGAAATAAGTTTCTTTATCAATTAGATATTCAAAAGTAACATTATCGAGGGTTAAAAATCAGGACTTTTGTCCTACAATAGAATTCATTTGTTCTTTTAGAGATTCTTTAATAAAAATCAGAATTTTTTTAGGAACAGTAATAATATAGTTTCCATCTTTTTTTCTTTAATATCAACTTTATCTAAATGATCTTTTAACATATTATAAATTTCAGTAGAAGTATCTAGTGTATTTTTAAATTGTTCAATAGCTTCAAAAAGTAGCTTCCTGTTTTTTTCCCAAGTATTATTTACAGGATTACTCATATACATTATACCATCTTTCACAAAAGTAGTTACTTTAGCATCTTGACCTTTTTTTGTTCTAAAGTAAGTTTCATTGAAAAAAAGGTTCTATGATAATAGAACTATCAATTATATACTCTACAGTTACTCCACCTTTAATTTCCATTATAGTGTTTACTAATTTATTTCCACTTTTTTTATATCGTTAGCAACTTCAGCAGCTTTTTTTAAGAACTTCTTCCTTATTAATTTTTGGCATCTTCTTTATTACCACAAGCAACAACAAAAAAACACAGCAAATACAGTTAAAATAGTAAACAGAATTTTTCTTAAAAAGATTTTTTTCATTATCTTTCTCCTTTTTTTATTTATTAATTATTTGAATTTAAAAGCTTCTTCAGGAACAGTAATTTCCCCAACACTATTAATATTAGAAAAAAAGTAGTTTCTGTTTTTTTGCTTTTAATTTTTGCCCTTGAACTTCAGCATCAAAAAGTTAAAACTAAAGATTTTTGTAAAAATATGTCTCTTTATCAATTATATATTCTAGAGTAGCATTATTAGGTTTTTAAATCTGTATTTTTGTCCTATTGTATCAGACAGAGAACTTTTTAGATATTCGTTAAGAAAAATCAGAATTTTTTTAGCAGCAGAAATAATGTAATTTCCACCATCTTCTTTAATGCTAATCTTATCTAAATTATCTTTTTAGTACTTCATAAATTTCAATTGAATCATTTAATATATTTTTATATTCTTCAATAGTTTCTTCAGGAATAGCTTGTTGTTCCCAAGTATCATCTTCAGTACTAGTTACATACATCACACCATCTTTTATAAAAAGTAGTTATTTTAGCATCTTCTCCTTTTTGCTCCTAAAAATTGTTTTCAAAGCGAAAAGGGTCTTTGATAAGTGAAATATCAAATGTGTATTCTATAGTTTGTCCACCTTTAATTTCTACCTTAGCAGTTACTAATTTATTCCCACTTTTTTTATATTGTTAGTAGCTTCAACATTTTTTTTGAAGAACTTCTTCCTTATTAATTTTAGCATCTTCTTTGTTACCACAAGCAACAACAAAAAAATACAGCAAATACAGTTAAAAATAGTAAACAGAATTTTCTTTAAAGATTTTTTTCATTTTCTTTTCTCCTTTTTTTAATTTTTTTAATATTACCAAAAATACTATATCATATATTGCAAACTTTATCAAATTTTAAATATAATAGTAGTTTTTTTCTTTATTTTTTTAATTTTGCTATGTTACAATGTCAATTAGTAAGAATAATTTTTATGTTAAAAAGGAGTTAGAATGAAAAAAATTAACAACAAAAAGTCCAAGTGTTATACGCACTCGGAGTAAGCTATGCCATTGTGGATCAAATTTTTTTGCTCAATGGATATTATATTTTTATTTACCTTCAGAAAGCTCAGGTTTAAAAACCCTTTATGGCTCCTGTTTTAGTTTCAATAGCCTTAGCTATTTCAAGACTTGTAGACATGGTGACAGATCCTTTAGTTGGTTTTTTTATCTGATAAATATAATAGTAAATATGGAAGAAGAATCCCCTTTGTTGCAGTTGGAACAATTCCATTAATATTAGTAACAATAGCATTTTTTTCTATCCACCAACAAGTAGTGAAAAAAAGCAAGCTTTTTACTATTTAATGTTGATTGGTTCACTCTTCTTTACTTTCTATACTATAGTTGGAGCACCTTACAATGCTTTGATTCCTGAAATTGGAAGAACACCTGAAGAAAGATTGAATTTATCAACTTGGCAATCAGTTTTTAGATTATCTTATACAGCAATAGCAATTATTCTACCTGGAATTTTTAATTAAAAATGATAGGAGGAAATGATGTTCTTTTTTTGGTATAAGAGGAATGATTATATTTTTGTGTGTGATAGTTTTTTTATAGGTCTGGCTACAACTGTGTTTACAGTTAGAGAAAGAGATTATTCAACAGGTGAAGTATCAAATGTAAGTTTTAAAGAAACTATAGGAATTATAATAAAAAAATAAGAACTTTATTCTATATCTTTTTTTGGAATGATGTTCTTCTTCATAGGTTTTAATAATCTAAGAGCTATTATGAACTATTATGTTGAAGATATTATGGGTTATGGAAAAAAAGAAATTACTATTGCTTCAGCATTATTATTTGGGGCAGCAGCTATATGTTTCTACCCAACAAATAAACTATCTAAAAAAATATGGATACAGAAAAAAATTATGCTTTATTGTTTAGCAATGTTAATTGTTTCAACATCGATGTTATTTTTTTCTTAGGAAAGATATTCCCAGTTAAATTTGGTTTTGTATTATTTGCTATTATTGGTATACCTCTTGCCGGAGCAGCATTTATCTTCCCACCAGCAATGTTAAGTGAAATAAGTACACAGATTAGTGAAGACTCAGGAGCAAGAATAGAAGGACTTTCATTTGGAATACAAGGTTTCTTTTATGAAAAACTTCATTTTTTTAATCTCAATAGTTACTTTACCAATTATTTTTAGTTATGGGAAATGATGTTAGTATATTATCAGCAATCTCAAGTGGTGTAAGTAAGGTTGAAAAAGAATGGAATTTATTTAGCTTCTTTAAGTTCAGTATTTTTTTCTTTATCATATCATTTATTTTTTTATTATAAATATTCTGATAGTAAAAAAAGTTGATAAAAAAATAATTTGTTTATATAACTTGTAAATTTTTTTCTAGCTTATAATATAATGTAATTAAAAGTTATAGAACTTGAATCAATATTTTTTTATATTAGGAGGATAGTATGGAAAAATTTAGAAAAAGAAACTTTAATACAAAAGATTAAGGATTTAGAAGTAATATTAAAAAGAAATGGATTTAAAAATTGAAACAGCTAAGAAAGAAGTAAAAAATGTTAGAAAATAACAAAGAAAAATTTAACAGACTTATTAGATTTATATACTCGTCAATTAGAATATGGAAAAAAAGATTTTTAAACAAAGAGCGTCTGATAAATAAAAGAAAATAAAAAGGGTAGTACATTATAGTACTACCTTTTTTTTATAGTTATTATTTCTTTTTTTCTGTAACTATATCTTTTTGTTTTTGCTTCTTGCCATTGTCCTTTTCAACAAATAACTTTTTGATTTGTAAAAGGATCTTTTTCAGTATAGTACATCAAAGTTGAATAAGTTGATGGAGTAGGAGTAAAAAAATTTGTACCTGCTCAGGATTAACTCTTAATTCTTGTGAGGCATATTTTTTTAAATCCATCATATCCTTTATCTTTACAACCTGGGATGAGCAGCAATTAAATAGTATGTTAAAAATTGCTTTTTACCCAATTCATTGTTTATTTTATAGAATTGGTTTTTAAAACTCATTCAAGCAAGATTTTCCATCTTTACCCATCAAACCTAAAATTTTTATCTTCTGTATGCTCAGGTGCTATTTTTCATCTGTCCTGAGATATGATCTTTTATTATTTCTTTCAAATACATCTGTCCACATTTGTTGTCATCCAAAAATCATATCATATCTAATTCCAGATGCTATAAAAAAATTTTTCTTTATATTAGGTATCTTTTTAACTTCTTTAAAAGTTCCACTTGATTATTATGATTAACTTGAAGATGAGGACACTTTTTAGGATATAGGCATCTTCTATCAGGACAAGCACCTAATTTCAATTTTTTTCTTACATTCAAGTCCATACATATTTGCAGTTGGTCCACCTACATCAGAAATATTTCCATGAAATTTAGGAGTTTCAGCAATATTTTTTTAACTTCTTCTACTATTGAATTTTGGCTTCTTGACATAATAGTTCTACCCTGGTGAATAGCTATAGCACAAAAGTTACATTCTCCATAACAACCTCTATGAGTTGTAACAGAATATTTTATAGTATCAAGTGCTCTAACTGCTCCCATCTTTTTTTATAATAAGGGTGTACATCTCTAGCAAATTCCATAGAATATATTTTATCCATTATCTCTTCTGAATAGCTTTCAGAAGGAGGATTTTGAATTAAATATCTATCATCACATTTTTGACAAAGTCCCTTTAGCAGTTATTGGATCACAATTTAAATAAAAAAAGTATGAAAAAGCTTCAATAAACTTATCTTTATCTGCAAGACAATCAGCATGAGAAGGTAAAGATAAATAATCTTCTCTAGGCTCTTTACTTAAGTAACAAAGCCCTCTAATATTTTTGCCAATCTTCTCCATTCTTTAAAGCATTTGCCAGTTGTAACATAGACATTTCTCCCATACCATAGGATAAAATATCAGCTTTTGCATCAAATAGAATAGGTTTTCTTAGCTTATTAGTCCAATAATCATAGTGAGTTATTCTTCTTAGACTAGATTCAATTCCACTTATTACAATTTTTTTCGTAGTTCCTTTAAAAAAATCTACGTATCATATTTGAATAGACTAAAAACAGCTCTATCTGGTCTTTTTGTTATTTTCTCCCCCTCGAGTAAAAATCATCTTGTTGTCTTCTCTTTTTTTAGTTGCAGTGTAGTTTGCAACCATAGAATCCACACAACCACCAGATATAGCAAAAGAACAAGTTAGGCTCACCTAAACGAGTTATATCATCAGGAACATCAACCTCAGGTTGAGCAATTATACCAACCTTGAAGCCATGTTCCACTAACCATTTTCCTACTAAAGGCACTTCCATTATATGAAGTGTCCAAATATGTATCTCCTGAAATTAGGAGTACATCTATACTGTCCCAACCTAAACTTTTCATTTCTTCTTTTTGTAGTTGGTAAAAAAATTTCATACTTTATTACCTTTCTGCATTTAATTTAGCGATTTCAACTATAACATCAGTTGCTTTTTTTCCATACTTTCAAGGGCAACAAATTCATATTTACCATGAAAATTTTTCTCCACCAGCAAAAAAATATTTGGTGTAGGTAATCCCATGAAAGAGATTTTAGAACCATCTGTTCCACCACGAATAGCTTTTTATAAGTGGTTTTATATCAAGATTTTCCATAGCTTGTTTTGCTATATCAACAACATACATATGGTCTTTTATTATTTCACCCATATTGTAGTATTCGTCTTTTTAGTTCAAGTTCAACAACTTCTTTTCCATATTTTTTTCATTTACTTTTTTTACAAGTTCTTTTTACAAATTCTTTCTTAGCTAAGAATTTAGCCTTGTCATGATCTCTTAGAATATATACAACTTCTCCACTTTCACAAGATGTGTTAGTTTCAACTAAATAATAGAATCCTTCATATCCTTCAGTTTTTTTCAGGGACTTCATCTTTAGGGAACATTTGTATAATTTCACTAGCAATAAGACCAGCATTTATCATTTTACCTTTTGCAGTTCCTGGGTGAACACTAACTCCCTTTTATTTTAAATGTGGCTTGAGCAGCATTAAAGCTTTCATATTCCAATTCTCCAACAGGTCCTCCATCCATAGTGTAAGCATAGTCTGCTGCAAATTCTTTTTACATCAAAATAGTCTGCTCCCCTACCAATTTCTTCATCTGGACCAAAAAGCCATTTTTGATATCTCCATGTTTAATTTCAGGGTGTTCTTTTTAAGTACTTAATAGCTTCAATGATTTCAACTATTCCTGATTTATCATCTGAACCAAGTAAAGTTGTACCATCTGTTGTAATTAAAGTTTTAGAGATATAATTTTTTTAAATTAGGGAATTCCTCTACTTTTTAAAAACAATATTTTTGTTCTTTATTTAAAAACTATGTCACTACCATCATAGTTTTCTATAATTTGAGGATTAATTCCTTCTGCATTGAAATCAGCAGTATCCATATGAGCTATAAAAACCAACAGTAGCAACTTTTTTTATCTATATTACTTGGTAAAGTTGCATTTACAAAACAAGCTTTTATTTATAAAAAAACATTAGATAGACCTAAATCTTCTAATTCTTTTTTTAACATCTTAGCAAATTCCATTTGTGATGGTGTTGATGGAATTGTTTCACTTTTTTTCATCAGAACGAGTATTAAATTTTTACGTATCTTAAAAAAATCTTTCTTTCAATGTTGAATATTTTTTTCCATTTTATGTACCTTCCTTTCAAAAATAAATTTCACTATATAATTATACTACATATTCATAATTCAATCAAAAAAATATTAAAAGTATTTTCATATTGCCAAACTATAAGAATATATTGTAAAAAAATAAAATTTTTTTATTGTATAATATAAGCCAATATAAAAATATTAACAAAAGGGAGGATAATCATGGAAGGGAAAAAAATATTTTAAAATGGTATTATCTGGAGCAATAGGAGTTTTTGTATTACTTTTTAATACTTACTAATTGCTACACAGTAGATACAGGGGAAGTTGTTATAATATCAACATTTGGTAAGATAACAAGAGTTGAAAATGAAGGGCTACACTTTAAGATACCATTTGTTCAAAGTAAAAACATTTATGGAAACAAGAGAAAAAAACATATTTTTTTGGAAAAAAACAGATGAAATGGATACAACTATGGAAGTTTCAACAAAAGATATGCAAAGTATAAAAATTAGAGTTTACTGTACAAGCTTCTATTACAGATCCAGAAAAAAATTATATAGAGCTTTTAATAATAAACATGAACAAAGATTTATTAGACCAAGAGTTAAAGAAATAATTCAAGCTACAATAGCTAAATACACTATAGAAGAGTTTGTAAGTAAGAGAGCAGAAATTTCAAAAATTGATATTTGAAGATTTAAAAAGATGATTTTTTTCACAATATGGAATGTCAGTAAGTAATGTATCTATTGTTAATCATGATTTTTAGTGATGAGTATGAAAGAGCGATAGAAAGCAAAAAGGTTGCTGAACAAGAAGTTGAAAAAAAGCAAGAGCAGAACAAGAAAAAAATTAAAAAGTTGAAGCAGAAAAATAAAAGTAAGATTAGCAGAATATTCTTTTGCAAGAAAAAGAATTACAAGCAAAAGGCAAATGCTGTTGAAAGTAATTCATTGACTCCTCAACTTTTAAGAAAGATGGCTATTGAAAAAAATGGGATGGAAAAACTTCCACAAGTTCAAGGTAATAATGGAAGCACATTAATTAATTTAGATTAGTAATAAAAAAAGTAAAAAAATAACTCGTTTATTTTTTTACTTTTTTTATTATAGGATAGCCTATATTATCATAATTTGATTTTATACGATAAATCTGTGAAGCAAGTTCATTGAAATTAAATAATTCAAGTTCTTCTTCACTTAAAAATTTCTTTTTAAATTTCTATTAGAAGTTAAAAATTTTTTTCTTTCATTATAGTCATCTAATTTTTTTAGATAATTTAAATATTCTTGTCCCTTATTTGAAAAAAACCTAAAAATTTTTCACATAAGGGGCTTTATTTTTACTTTTATTTGTAAGTTCTTCAGTTAAATCTAATAGAGTATGTAATAATATTCTTTGTAATCTAGATATAGTTAATCTTTTACTTAAAAATTTTTATCAAAAAAATCACTGAAAGATAAGTTTTTCTAGTGAGTATTTATATAGTCTATTTTTCTAAACCAACTTCTAAATCTTGAATATTTTTTTAGACTTGAATAATTTTTTTTATTATATTGTATTTCATTAAGTCATAAAAAAATCATTTAGACATGAAAAAAACTCCAAAATTTTCTTCTAGTATCTTATATGAAAACTCTGGAACTAAATTTTTTTAATTTTTATTTAATTTATTTTCTTTAGTTTCATTTGAAGCTAATAAAACTTTCCTAATATAACTTGCACTTGCAAAATTATCTTTTTCATCATCATAGTAACCTGTTTTTTTCTCTTTTTTTATACAACAAGCTTCAATCTTAGAATCAATAGTATCTATGGCTTTTTAAATACTCTAAAAGCCAAGATATCATTAGAACCAAACTTCTCATCAGATATAGCCTTTGAAAAATGCAGTAGGGTATGAGAAGCCCTTTATCTAAAAAAATTCTTTTAAAGTTTTTGTAAATTCATTTGTGATAGAAAAAAACTTGCTATTTTTTTTCAATTTATCTAAGTCATTACTTTCAGAACCAAAATACCATATAGCTACAAGAAAGTTTATCTAAAAGACTAACAGAACCCTTTTGCAAAAAAATTTCAGCACTTTGACTTGAGTAAAAAAACAGGTAACTCTATCACAATGTCTATGCCCTGTGATAGAGCTATCTTAGTTTTTTTCAAATTTATTGATAAGAGATGGTTCTCCTCTTTGTACAAAAATCACCACTCATGACAGCAATTTTTTTATATTATCTTCAAAGAGTTTATCTATCTCTTGAATGTGATGTAGATGTCCATTATGAAAGGGATTATATTCAACAACTAAACCAATTACATTTTTTTAAACATCTACTTCACTCCTAATTTATTTTTTTAAATCATTATAAGTTTTGATTGCACCTTTAATAAATGCCTTTTTTTGTAAAGTGTAATCATCTGGATATTCAGCTTTTTGCATTTTTCTTCTATTCTATTTAATTCTGTTTTTGGAATAGAAGATGAGCTTAGGATAGAAGCTATTTCTTCTTTACTTTTTTTGTTTTGAGCATCTGTTTTTTTGTTGAGCAGCATTTTGTTCTTCTCTGATTCTGTTAACTAATCCTTTATAATCATTAATTTCATCATTTACTCTAGCTAGTTGCTTAGGATAGTTAGATCCATACATAGCTTCTAATCTTTTTGATTATTATTTCTTTATCAGTTTCAGGTATTCCAGCTTTATCTAGTCTATCCACCATTTCTAAATATGAATCTTTAAACCAATCATAATTTTCTCTTCTTTCAGAACCAGAAGTATTTGAAATTGCTTGACGAATATTTCTTTCAACATTTTCAGGTAAAGTTTTTTTGTGCTCCAAAAGATAAAAACAGATAATGCAAAGCAAGATATTAAAAATTAATTTTTTTCATTTTTTTCCTCCAATTAGAATAATTCAGGTGCAGATATTACTTTTTAAATCTTTATCTATTTCAAATATCATAGGTTTACCAGTAACTAGATTTAGATTTAAAAATATCTTCATTTGAAATATTTAATAGATATTTTATTAAAGCTCTTAAACTATTTCCGTGAGCAGCAACTATAACGTTTTTTTACCTTCTTGTAAGCTCTTAGAGATATCTGAATGCCAGTATGGTAAAAACTCTTGCTATAGTATCTTTTAAACTTTCACCTAAAAGGGATTTCAGAATCTGGAAGATCTGCATATCTTCTATCAGATTTTTGGATAGTATTCACTGTCTTTATCTATTGATGGAGGAGCTATATCAAAGCTACGACGCCAAATATGTACTTGTTCATCTCCATATTTTTTTTAGCAGTTTCAGCTTTATTTAATCCTTGTAAAGCTCCATAATGTCTTTCATTTAATCTCCAAGATTTATATACAGGAATATATAGTTCATCCATTTCTTCTAAAACTATATTTAAAGTTTTTTTATAGCTCTTTTTAGGTAAGAAGTGTAAGCAACATCAAAAAAACTAAATTCATTTCCTTTAAAATTTTTTTCCTGCAGCCTTAGCTTCTTCAATTCCTTTAGGGCTTAAGTCAACATCTTTCCACCCTGTAAATCTATTTTTCTAAGTTCCAAGCACTTTCACCATGACGAATTAAAAACTAATTTCATTTATTTTTTTTACCTCCTAAAAATTTATTTCATTTCAATTATTCTACTATATTTACTGTCATATTTCAAATTATTTTTTTATTTTTTTATCATATAAAAATGGTATAATATAAAAAAATAATTAAAGAGGGTTTTGATATGAATAAAAATTTTTAGAGATTTTTATTAGAAGAGAAAGCAATTAAACTAAAAAGGTGGTCTTTATCATTTAACACAAATTAATTTTTTTCATATAATTCAAATCACATTGAAGGAAGTAAGCTAACAGAAGATGAGACAAGATATATTTATGAAACAAACTCTTTCATAGGAGATAAAGAAAAAAATTGTATCTATAGATGATATAAATGAAACAGTTAATCATTTTTAAATGTTTTTGATTATATACTAGAAAAATATAGATATTTTAGATGAGAAATTAATAAAAAAATTTACATAAGATTTTTAAAAAAACAATACTTCTGATTCACAAAAAGAATGGTTTAAAGTAGGCGACTATAAATTAAAAAGTAAATTTTATTGGTGACACAAAAAACTACAAGTCCTAGTAATGTAAAAAAAGAAATGAAAAAAATTACTTGACGAATATAATTCAAAGAATAATATAACATTTGATGATATTGTAGATTTCCACTATAAGTTTGAAACTATTCATCCTTTCCAAGATGGAAATGGAAGAGTTGGTAGACTGATTATGTTTAAAGAATGTCTAAAAAAATAATATTATTCCTTTTTATTATAGACGAGGAACATAAATTATTTTATTACAGAGGTTTAAAAAAATTATAAAGAAGATAAAAGCTTATCTAATTGAAACTTGTCTTTCAGCACAAGATAGATATATAAAATTACTAGATGAATTAGAAATTAATGTTAAATAAGGAGTGATAGATATGCAAGTAACAAAAGAATGGTTAGAAAAAAATGGGAAAAGGTAAAAAAATAAGCTACAACCTAATAGTAATCTTGTAGAATATTTTTACTTTAAAGGAAATTGCTGGAAAAAGAAATAGATGTTATGGATATAGGGACCCTGCTCTATTCCAACAGGAGAATTTTTTTAGTTGCTGATCCTCTTGTTTATTTAGTTAGCAAACATGAAAAAGAATACTTCCAAAAAGATTCCAACAGGAGAATTTAGAACAGAAGTTTGTGTTGTAAAAAGCTACTGATGGAGATTGCGATAGATATGCAGCAGTTAGATTAAAATTTAATGATAATGAAGTTAGTTACTTTGAAGAAGCTGTTACAGGCACAGAAAACTTAGAAGATATCAATGAAGGAGATTTCTTTGGTTTTAATGTTGATGCTGGATTAGCTTGTATTTGTGATAAGAAATTACATGAACTATATTGTGAATTTGATAAAAAAATGGTGTGACGAAAATCCTGATGGAAATGCATATGATGATTATTTTTGCAGATTTATTCAAAAAAAGCTATGAAGATAACCCTAAATATCAAAGAGATGGAGGAGATTGGCTAAATTGGACTATACCGGAACAGATTATCATTTACCTATGTTTCAATCTGGTTTTGGAGATGGAACATATCCAGTGTATTTAGCTTATGATAAAAGATGGAAATGTATGTCAACTTATTGTAGAACTTATTGATATTGAACTAGCTTACTCTGATATAGATGATGAAGAGGAAGAATAATATGTAAAAAAATTATGCATTCTCTAAATAAAAAAAGAAAAATAGTTTTAATTTGTAATAGACAAATATTGAGGGGGAATACTTATGTTTTGGAAATTATTGGGAGCTGTTTCTTTATTCAATTTATTAAAAATCTAATGAAAAATAAAAAAATAATAATTTAGAGTATGAAATTGAAGAATTAACAGAAAAAAACTAGGAAATATTGAAAAAGAGCAAAAAAATCAAACTTAAAAAAAGAGAAATAAGAAGTTTAAAAATATAGAATATCTGAAATAGATAAAGAAATATATGAGGGAGATTTGAGTGCAGAAGATCCATATTTTTCATAGTTTATGTGAGGAAGTTGCTCCTTTAGAATTGAAATTACTTGAACTTGAATTTGAATTAGAGAAGTTGGAAGATTATTAATATTTAAAAAAAGGAATGAGATATACGTCAATATCAAAAAAATATTAAACTTTAAACCTCAACTAATTATAATTATTTTTAATTTTTTTCTCAGTTTTTTTGGATACGGATGTATTTGTTAAGTTATCGTAGAAAAAAAGAGAATAAAAAAAGAAAAGAAAGACTAGTGTCATATTTCCAATTAAAAACAGTTCTTGAACTTTTTAAAAAAATTTTTAGAAGCAGAAGGACGAGAACCAAAAAGAATATTATTTTTTTGATACTGAACAAGAAGCTTGTGAATTTTTTTCTTTTAATATGCCATTATATGTATGTTTAGAAAAAAATTTTTATTTTTATATTAGAAAAAAATTAGACAGTTTTTGTGCTATAATACAATCAATATAAAGATAAATAAAGGAGTTAAAAAAATATGCAAGAACAAGAGATTATAGCCCTTATAAATTCTAAAGGTGCATTTATATTAGAGGATTCTAAGGCAAATGTTGAGCTTATAGCATATGTTGACTGCAAAACTGATGAGTTATTTGAAACATCTGCTAAAATTGAATGGGAAGTATCAGATAAAAATTTCTTTAGAAGATATAAAGAGATTTAAGATATATCATTTAAAAAGTTGAAGATCTAGGAAAAAAATACTTTTTTTACTTATAGATATTTTTACAAAAAGATGTAAAAAAATACTTTATTAGAAAAATACATTAAAGGAATGTGAACAAAATGCAAGTGTTACTGTTGAAGAACCTAATTTAGGAAAAATTTGTTCTTGATAAAAACTACTAAATCTTTACATTCTAAATTAAAAATGGTTAAGTGAAAAAGAAGAAATAGATGTATATTTAAATATTAATGAGGACAACCGTATTAATACTTTAAAAAAAGTAGGGGCATTTTTTTATTACTCTTGAAAAAGTTTTTTTAAAAGATAAAAAAAGATTGGGATAAAAAAAGTTAAAAAACTTTTTGCAGCTGAGCATTTAGCTGATTTAGCAACAGAATTAAGAAAGAATTCAAAGTCATTATTTAAATTCTTAAAAAGTATGGAGATGGTATTTTTGTAGCAAAGATGAAGCTTGTATCTCTAGCTATTGAAAAATGATGGAGAAATTGTTGCTACTTTTTGATGATAGAAAAATTATTTTTTTAGGTCATAAAATAATAGTAAAAAGCAAATACTAATAGTAATGAAATTAATTCTGCTACTGTTGAAAAATTTTTAATATAGAGGATTATAAAAAAAGATAGAAGTTCTTGAAAAATAATATTGAAATTAAAGAAAATAAAGAAGAATAGATAGAAAAAGGAGTTATTCAAATAAATTTGAGATAACTCCTTGTTTTTTTAATATTTACCAAAAAAACTATTTATTTTTTTGTTAATTCTCCAGCACCAGCTCCAAGTGCTCCACCAATAGCAGCTCCTATAGCAGTACCTCTAACATCGTTACCAAGCATAGCTCCTACAGCAGCTCCAGCTATGGCACCTCCTGTTGCAGTTTTTTTCTGTATGTGTACATCCTACTAGAATTCCAGCTAGTACTAAAAATAACTAATGATATTTTTTTTCATCTTTGTAAAAAAACCTCCTTTTTATCTTAATTGTCCTTATTATACTTTTATTTTCTAAAAAAATCAAGTAAAAAAATTTAAAAAAATATTTTTCAAGTTTTGATTATAAGGCTTATTCAATAATAGTATAGTTACTAAATATGCCAAATTGTAACAAATATTCTTATACAAGTAATAAAAATGAACATTTTTTTATTTTTTTGAAAAAAATAAAAAAATATGGTAAAGAAATTCTTAAATTAATTTTTTTAAAAAAATATATACTATATATATGAATTTATTTAAAAATAAAAAAATTATTATTTTTAGTTCTATTTGAAGTATAATAAAAATAACAAGATATAAAAAAATATTTTTATTTAATCTGTTCTAAAAAAATGTTTGCTAAAAAAATTTTTAAAGGGAGGTTTTTGTATGAAAAAAAGATTTTATTTTTTTACTGATGATTTTTTTCAGCTTTCTTTATAATTTCGTGTAATAAAGAAGCAGAAAAAAAGAAATAAAAGATACTATTGTTATTGCACAAGGTGCAGATGCAAAAATCTTTGGATCCACATGCTTCTAATGACAGTCCTTCAACTAAAAATTAGAATGCAAATATTTGATCCATTATTAAAACTTGATGCAGATGCTAATCCTCAACCTTGTTTAGCTGAATCTTGGGAAAGAGAAGATGAAACTTCTATAATTTTCCATATAAGAAAGGGAGTAAAGTTTCATAATGGAGATGAAATGAAAGCTTCAGATGTAAAATTTTCTATAGATAGAGCTTTAGCTTCTCCAGAATTTCATGAAGTTCTTGGTGGAATAACTAAAGTAGAAGTTTTAGATGATTATACTGTAAAATTAACAACAGAAAAAAACCTATGGCTGCTATTTTTAAATAACTTATCTCATGATTGTATAGTAGTTTTAAGTGAAAAAAATATGTTAAAGAAAAATGGAGATAAAATAGGACAAAAATCCTATGGGAACAGGACCATATAAATTTGTTTCATGGGAAAGTGGAGATAAAGTAGTTTTTAGAAGCTTTTTCCTGATTATTGGAGAGGAGAAGCTCCTGTAAAAAAATGTAATATTTAGAAATGTAGTTGAAGAAACAAATAGGACTATAGGGCTTGAAACAGGAGAAATTGATATAATATATGATGTTGGTTCAATGGACAAAAAAATAAAAATTAAAGAAGATGGTAGATTTAACCTTATAGAAGCACCACAAGCTAGAGTAGAATATCTAGGATTTAATGTTAAGAAAAAAACCATATGATAATCCAAAAAGTAAGAGAAGCAATTTCTTATGCTTTAGATCAAAAACCTATAATAGATACTGTATATCTTGGAGCAGCAGAACCCGCAACATCTATAATAGGTCCAAAAAAATATTGTATAGTGTTGAAGTTGAAAAAAATTTACTCAAGATATAGAAAAAAAGCAAAAAGAATTATTAAAAAGAAGCAGGTTATCCAGATGGATTTAAAAGCCAAACTTTGGACTAGTGATAATCCAGCAAGAAGAGATATGGCAATTATTATTCAAGATCAATTAAAAACAAATAGGAATAGATGTTACTATAGAAACTCTTGAATGGGGAGCTTACTTAGATGGAACAGGTAGAGGAGATCAAGAAATGTACCTACTTGGTTGGACTACAGTAACAAGAGATCCAGACTATGGTATTGCTGAGTTAACAAGTACAGAAACTCAAGGAAATGCAGGAAATAGAAGTTTTTATTCAAATCCAAAGTTAGATAAGTTATTAAAAAGCTGGAAAAAAATTGAAATGGATCCTGAAAAAAAGAAGAGCAATCTATAAAGAAGCTCAAGAAATCATAAGAAAAAGATATTCCTATGTATATGATATTATATCCAACTCAAGCGGTTGCGACTCAAAAAGAATATAAAAAGGATTTAAATTAGGAACTATGAATTCATATGAAATTTATGAAGTTTCTATAGAAAATTAAGTCATAAGTAGAGGAGCTATAAGTTAGCTCCTTTTTTTCTTTAAAAAAATAAAAAAATATCTACTTTGAAATTTTCTAAATATATGATAGGATATTATCAAATATCAAGGAGGAAAGTAGTATGAAAAAAATGTTTCGTTATGTTCTGTTGGTTTTTGTATTTTTAATGTTAGTTGCTTGTGGTAAACCTGATTCGCAAAAAAAGCTTTTGAGAAAAAAATTTTTAAGCAAACTATAACAGATGTGAGCAAGAAAATGAAAGATGGAAATGAAGTTTCTAAAATGTTAGCTGGAATTTTAGAAAAAAAGGTTCTTACAAAGTTAATAAAGTTAATGAAGAAGAAAAATATGGCTGAACTTGATGTGACAATAAAATCTGCAGATTTTTGTTAAATATATGACAGAGTATTTAGTGGCATTAAAAACCTTTATTTGATTCTAATATGGGTGAAGAAGCTTTCCAAAAAAATCTTTAGAATATTTTGAAAAATTTGACAAAAAAAGAATTAGATTATACAGAAACTGATGTGACAGTACATATGGAAAAAGTGGATGGAGAATGGAAAGTAATCAATACTGAGGATGTTTTTAACTGCTATATTTGGTGGTTTAACAGATGCAGCAGCAGACTTTAATTAATAAAAATAAAAACTGCAAACTAATCTCATTTAGAGATTAGAATGCAGTTTTTTTATTATTTATTTACAATAGTGTCAATCCAATTAAATAATTCATCTAAATCATAGTCGCCACCATGTCCTTGTCCCCAAGGTGCAGCAAAATCTATAATTTTTTTCCAGAATTTTTTTAATTTTAAAGCTAATATTGCTGGAATAGCAAGAGAAGTATCCTTATCTATTGCTCCATGTCTTATTCTCCAGTATTTAGTTGGAGTACTATCAATATAATTCATAGGATTCATCATTTTTTTATTATAGTTTTATCTGCCATTTTAGGAATTACAACTTTTATACTCTTATCATTAAATTTACCTTTTTGATAGTATTCAATAGCTTCTTTATTAGCTATATCAAAAGAAAAATTTAGTGAAGTTTTTTTATTATCAGTTTTCTTATCTCCAAACAGATTATTTTTCTCCAGAACTTGCATCTAAACTATCAAAAAGCAGGAGGAGATTTCATTCTATCACCAATATGAGTATAAACATCTAAATCAACAGCAACAACTTTACCATTTTCAATAGTGAAAGCTTTTTTTAAACTCACTGATATCTTTTCCTTCTGCTAAAAGCCTTATTAGCAGAATTTTTTTAATTATAAGAGAAAGATATGATTTGAAAGTTCCATTACCATTTTTTTGTCAAGAGTTAATAGATTTCCTTTATCATCCTTTAATTTTAAATTATTTAAATAAGTAGGAAACATATTTTTTTCAATCTATTAGATATTCTTATTTCATCTTCTGTTAAACTACCTTGAACAGTTGTACGAGTTAAGCTTCTATCATTATATTCTTGAGCAGATGTATTTCTTGTGAACTCCATTCTTGAAAAGGTGTTAACACCATTGTACATCCATTCATAAGCTGAGTCAGCATTTTCTAAGTTTGTAATAGGGCAATAAGAAGATACAGCGTAAATATCATCTCTTGTATCAGCTGCTCCAAGTTCTGTTAGGTAAGGAAGATAGTCTTGAGAGTTTCCACTTGCTCCTAAAAGAGCTGATAAAGCTCCACCAGCACTAGTTCCATTTGAAATTATCTTATTAGCATCTCCTCGGCATAACTTCATCATTAAAAATAAAGGTATCTAACTGCTGCCTTTAAGTCAACTATTGCAGCAGGAGCTTTTCCTGTATAAACTCCATTCTTATCAGTTAGAGTTCTACCTCTTGCACCAGGTGCTGCAACTACATAACCTTTTGATAGTGCATAACTAAGAGAGTTAGCTTTTCCATCTCTACCAACTCCTACTTTATCAGCTTTACCTGGCATGTATCCTCCAACACTATTAGGTAAAAAAAGATAGGAGCATTAGAGCTATTATAATTTCCTATAGAAGAATTATTAAAGTATTCTTCAGGAATATAGATATTCATATTTTGATATTCTTTATCCACAGGATTTTTTTACATAAACAATATTTTTCATAAGCACGGTACTTTACTTTTTTTACCATTGACCTCAGTTTCCTTTTGAAACATATTTATTTGGATTGAATTTTTAAATCATATTCATTTTTTTACAGCTTTTTGTAGTTTTAGGAGCTGCAAAAAGCCATAGAACCAAATAAACAGAATAGCATTAAAAAAATTTAAATTTTTTTCATATCAACCTCCATTGATTTTTAGAATTAAAAAGCATTATATTGATAAAAAAAGAGTTATTACTCCAATTTTTTTGTAATAACTCTTTAGTCAAATTTTATTTATTATTTAAAAGCAGACCAGTTTTTTTCTTCTGTCTCCTTCTTTTTAAGATTTTCTTTCTTAATCTAATATTTGTTGGAGTAACTTCTACAAGTTCATCTTCAGCAATGTAGTCAAGAGCTTGTTCTAGAGTAAATTTTTCTAGGTGTTGCAAGTTTAACTGCATCATCAGAACCAGCAGCTCTCATATTTGTTAATTTTTTTAGTCTTACAAACATTTACAACTAAGTCATTTTCTCTGTTATGTTCTCCAACTATCATTCCTTCCATATACTGGAATACCTGGATCTAAGAATAAAAGTTCCTCTATCTTGTAAGTTATTTAAAGCATAAGGAACAGTAACTCCTGGTTCAGTAGCTATTAAAACTCCCTTTATTTCTTGTAGGAATATCCCCTTTATATTCTTCATAATCAAAGAAAGAGTGGTTTAAAATTCCTGTACCTTTTAGTATCAGTTAAAAAAATTCATTTCTAAATCCTATAAGTCCTCTTGCAGGTACTTTTAAATTCAAGTCTTGTATATCCATCTTGTCCTGGAACCATAGAAACCATTTCAGCTTTTCTAACTCCCATCTTTTTCAATTACAGTTCCTGTAAAGCTGTCATCTACATCAATTAAAAGCAAGCTCAATAGGTTCTAATCTCTTCCCATCTTTTTTTCTTTAAATAAAACTCTTGGTTTAGAAACTTGTACTTCAAAAGCCCTCTCTTCTCATATTTTCAAGTAATATAGAAAGTTGAAGTTCTCCTCTTCCTTTAACTATAAATGAGTCAGGAGAATCAGTTGCTTCTACTCTCATACTAACATTTGTTTGAATTTCTTTTTGTAATCTATCCCAAATATGTCTAGAAGTTACAAATTTTCCTTCTTTTTCCAACAAATGGAGAATCATTTACCATAAATGTCATTGCAAGTGTTGGTTCATCAATATCAATCAAAGGTAAAGCAACAGGATCATTTATATCTGCTAATGTTTCACCAATATCTATATCATCAATACCAGCAACGCAAACTATATCTCCAGCTTCAGCTTCTTCTATTTCAACTCTTTTTAATCCTTCATAACCATATAGAACTGAAACTTTTTCCTTTAACTTGTTTTTCCATCTCTTTTTATTAACATTACATCTTGGTTTCTTTTTTTAAAGTACCATTGTGTATTCTTCCAACTGCTAATTTTTCCAACATAGTTATCATAAGCAATATTTGTTATTAAAAAAATTGAGTTGGTTTAGCTACATCTCCATCAGGATCTTGAACATGCTCAAGTATTGTTTCAAATAATGGTTGCATATCTGTATTTTCATCAGTCAATTCTTTTTCTAGCAAAAACCTGCTTTTCCTGAAGCATAAACTACTGGAAATTCAAGTTGATATTCATTAGCATTTAATTCTATAAATAAATCATAAACCATGTATAAAACATCTTCTGGTCTAGCATTAGGTTTATCAACTTTGTTTACTACAACTATTGGTCTATGTCCTTGTTCTAAAGCTTTTTTTCAAAAACATATTTTGTTTGAGGCATAGGACCTTCAAAAAGCATCTACAAGTAAAAAGAACAGAATCAACCATTTTCATAATTCTTTGTACTTCTCCACCAAAGTCAGCATGCTCTGGTGTATCAACTATATTTATTTTATAGTCTTTATATCTAGCAGAGGCATTTTTTTAGAGAAGATAGTAATTCCTCTTTCTCTTTCAATATCATCTGAGTCCATAACTCTTTCTTCTACTTTTTTTCAAGTTCATGAGTTTTAAAAACTCCTCCTTGTCTCAATAGACAATCGACAAGAGTTGTTTTACCGTGGTCAACGTGAGCAATAATTGCTATGTTTTTTTAATTTTCATTTTTTTCCTCTCATATTTTTTTAAATTAATAATATTTATATCCTTTTTAATAAATTATTATTTTCTATATTTGCCAAACCTAAGAATTCATCTTGATAATATACTCTATATTTTTTTATTTTCTAAATTATCCTTTATTTTTTTACAGTGTTACCATTTTTTTAAATAAAGTAAATTCTTTTTCAGTTTCTAAATTATATTTCTCATAAGAAAAATACATCTTCAACAGAATTTAAAAAAACTAAAATCGTTATTTTGAGCCATTTCTTCCATCTGTTCCAGTGTATACGAATTAGTTAAAGAATATTCTCCAACATTTATTCTTTTGAAGCTCTGTCATAGTAGCATAAGTTCCTAAATCTAAACCTATATCATAGATTAAGCTTCTTATATAGCAACCCTTAGAAACCTTTTGTTTCAATTTTTTAGCCTTATTATCTTTAAAAATCTAAAAAGTTTAATATATTCAATAGTTACATCTCTTTCAGGTCTCTCTATCTCAATACCTTTTTCTTGCTAAATGATAGAGTTTGTTTCCATCAATTTTTTTATAGCAGAGTACATTGGAGGAACTTGCTTTTATATCTCCTATAAATTTTTTTAAAGATAATTCTAAATTATCTTTTGAAACATCTATAAGATTTTCAGCAATTCTTTTTCCTTTGATATCATAGGTATCAGTAGCATATCCTATTTCAAAAATCAGCCAAATAAACTTTATTTTTTTAGCTTCTAAATCAGAAGCAAGTTTAGTAGCTTTTTCCAACACAGATAAGCATAAGTCCTGTCGCTAAAGGGTCAAGAGTTCCTGTGTGACCTATTTTTTTTAGTTTTTTTAAAAATCTTTTTAAAGCTTTCTTATAACATCAAAAAGAGCTTATTCCTTTGGGTTTATTTACAAGTATTATTCCTTCCAAAAATATCAATCCTCTAGTTTGTTTATATATTTTAACGAGATATTATACCATAAAAAAATTAGAATAATGATAGTTTAGCGTTTACAAAAAATTTTTATAATTCCTCCAAATTGATTATGCTTTTTAGAAGAAGTATTTGAATTTTTATTTTTTTAAAAAGGAACTCTTTCTATTAATTTATTGTTTTCATTATATATTAATATTTCCCCATTGTCAGTAATCACTTCTTTCATTATTAATTTATTATTCAAATCATATATTTCTATTGTTCTTTTATCTTTAAAAAAATAGCTGTTGCTATTAACTCTCTATGCCAATTATAATAGTTTATAGTGTATCCATTTTTTTATTAGTGTTAACCCCTACTATTATTCTATAAGCTAAATAAAAAAATATTCTACAATAATTTCGTCATTTTTTTAAAAATTCAAAGTTTTAATTATATTACCCTCTACATCATACTCACTCATTGATATTTCATTTAATTTCAAACCATTTATTGTTTTTAGGTTGATTGAGTATAAATTCATTTAATTCTCCAGCTTTTTTTGTGTATATTAATCTCCATATGAAATGGTAATATATTTGGTCTATTTGAATTAGAAATTTCCTTTATAATATCAAATTTAGAATTTTTTTATATTTTTTTAAACCCTTTAACATATAAAATTAAATCTTCTTTATAAAAATTCAAAAAGCAATTGTAATTTCACCCTCATTTTCAGTGATTGTATATTTTATTTCTTTTGACTTCTGGATAAGGAAAAATATGCTTTTTTTGAAAGTAATCATCTTCATAAAGTAACTCTTCATTATCTGAATACAAACTTAATTTCCACCTACTAAAAATCTATTTTTATAATTTAGAACTATTGGCTCTTTTCTATCCTGTTTTTCTCTTACATATTCTACATAAAGTTTTAAAAGCCTTTGGAACACCAGGTTTTTCTATATATGATTCCTAAAATAATACTTATTAAAAAAATATAAAAAAATAACAAAAAAATATCTCTTTTTTTCTCATTTTATCTCCAATTTAATTTTTTTATCTTACTATTTTTTTCCATTTTTTTATAAAACTTTTTTTACAACATTTCCATTTTCATCATATTCAATAGCTTCACCATTTAAAAACATTATCTTTAAAAATTATGAATTGCTTGTATTTTTCCCATTTTCATAATAAACTTTAACAATTCCATTTGTTTTTTTCCGTTTTTCAAGAGTAAATATAGATAATAACTTACCACTAGGGTAAAAATATTTTAGCTTCTCCATTTGGAAGAGAATTTTTTTCATTCTCATAATAGCACTCAATTTTCCATTTATGTAAGTTTCCATTAATCCAGAATCAGTATCAATATCATTAACTATATAAATCATCTTAATAATATTTTTCATTTATGGTTTTTTTGGGTTTCTGTAATTACTTTTGCTATCTTTAATTTGCATTGTAAAAAAAGTAAATTTCCTTCTTCATCATAACATTCTGATTTTTGCATATTCTATATTTGAAATACTATTTTTTTGTGAAACTATTATAATCTCTTAATTTATTTAAAAATTTCAATAGCATCTTTTTTTATTCATTTTCTTTTTTTAGTAAATTTTTCTGATTTTTATACTAACATTTTTTTCCCTAGCATTTCTGTGCTATAATCAATGTATGAAAAATGTTTTTCCTTCCTTTAATTGATACATTTCTTTTGCCTCAAAAATAAGGGGCTACATTTATTAATTTTTTTCTGAAATTTTTTTCTGTGTAAATGATATTATTATTTTCATCAGTAACAATTATTTCGTTTTTTTCCTTTTTTTCTAACTTTTGAATAAAAAAACTGCTCTTCCCTTTTCTTTTTATATTTTTTTCTATATAGTTAAATATTTTATCAATATTTTCAAGATTTGGTTTATAGTCTTTTAATGCTTCTTGAAAAATTGGTACTACTACCAGTCATATTAGTATTTGGCATAATGAAGTTGGTACTTTCTACTGCCATACTTAAAATATTAATAAATAAAAAGATTAATACAGTTAAAATAAAAATTTTTTTCTTCTCATAACTCCTCCAAAAAAATATTCTAATTTTCATTATCTAAAAAAACTCTAATTCTTTATCAATTAAGTATTTTAATGATCTTAACTCTTTTTTTCAGTTAAAGTAATTACTTTTTCCCATTTTTTTAAATTCAGAATCCCAAGCTCTAATATCATATTTTTGGCTCATCTTCATTCCAAATAATACGAGTAAGTTTTTTTACTCCAACCTTTAGTACTTTCAGATATAGTTCCCAGATCATTTAAAAACTTCAAACTTAAGTTCTTTTCTTTCCATTTCTCATCCTAAAAATTTTAATATGTAGTCTTAATTTTAACACATTTAAAAAAACTCTTGCTATTTTATTTTTTTTCTTAACTATGTTATACTTTTTTTAGAGGTGATGTAAATGGAAAAACAAAATTGAAAAAAACTAGCTGATATTATAAAAAAATTCTAAGCATCTTGTTTTCTTTACAGGAGCAGGCGTGTCGACTGAGAGCGGATTGAAGAGTTTTTAGAGGAAAAAGATGGACTATATAGTAGTTTATACAAAAGGAAAAATATAGACCTGAAGAAGTATTGAGCTCAGACTTTTTTTGTTCACACAGAAAAATATTTATAGAATATGTGGAAGAAGAATTGAATATCAATGGTATTAAACCTAACAAAGGTCATTTAGCATTAGCTGAATTAGAAAGAATGGGTATATTAAAAAGCAGTAATAACTCAAAAATATAGATGATTTACATCAAATGGCTGGGAATAAAAAATGTTTTAGAATTACATGGAAGTTTAAAAAGATGGTATTGTTTAAGTTGTGGAAAAAAACATCAAATAAAAAAATTTCTCATGTGACTGTGGTGGAATAGTTAGACCTGATGTCACTTTATATGGAGAAAACTTAAATCAAGATGTAGTTAATGAAGCTATTTATCAAATTGAACAAGCAGATACTTTAATAGTTGCAGGGACAAGTTTAACAGTTTATCCAGCTGCATATTATTTGAGGTATTTTAGAGGAAAAAAATCTAGTTATAATCAATAATGAAAGCACTCAATATGATGGAGAAGCATCTTTAGTTCTAAAAAACTAATTTTGCAGATACTATGGAAAAAGTTTTAAATATAATAAAGAAAATAAAAAAAGAAAGAGCTTTTTTTATTAATAAAAGCTCTTTCTTTTCTTAGGTTGTATAATAAATGGTGTTGATAGAAGAAATTTCTATCAATGCCATTTTTTTAATAAAAAAAGTTGAGACAATAAAAATTTTTCCTGTTAAAATTAAATCGCTCAAAAATAACCATAAAAAGGAAGTGATTTCATTGTCTCTATCTAATCTTATCAAAAAAATTTCTTAAATATTCAAGATAATAATATTTCTTTTCCAGAAGAAGAATATTGTCAAGTTACTCAAAAAAAGGTAATTATCGAATTAAAGTTTTTTTAAAAGGATTTCTTAAGTCTAATTACTGCGCTTGCCCTCATTGTAATTCTAAAAAAATATTGTTAAAAAAATGGTTCAAGACATCGTAAAAATTAAATATATTCCTATTCAAAAATTACAATATTGAACTTGAACTTAGTGTACAAAGATATATTTGTAAGGATTGTAAAAAAACTTTCTCTCCTTCTACAAATATTGTCAGTGATAACTCTAATATATCCAATAATCTAAAGTATACTATTGCTCTTGAACTTAAAGAAAAATCTATCTCTTGCATCTATTGCTAAGAGATATAATATTTCTATTACTTCTGTACAAAGAGTCATGGATGATTGTTATTCTGATTTTAAAGTTAATAAAGAACATTTACCGGAAGCTATTTGTATTGATGAATTTAAATCTGTTAAAAAAACATTGATGGCGCTATGTCTTTTTGTTTTTTTGCTAACTATCAAAAGTAAGAGTATTATTGATATTGTAGAAGATAGAAGACTTTATTCTCTTACAGAATACTTTTTCAAGATTTTCTTTAGAAGCAAGAAATAATGTAAAAATATGTTTGTATGGATATGTATGTTCCATACATTAGCTTAGTTAATTCTATCTTTCCTAATGCAAAAAAATAGTAATAGATAAATTTCATATTGTTAATCTTGTTAATAGAGCATTTAATCAAACTAGAATATCTATTATGAATTCCATTAAAGATGATTCATTAAAAAAAGAAAACTGAAGCTATTTTGGAAGTCATTATTAAAAATATTATCCTGATCTTTGTCGAGTAAACTATTATTGTCAGAGCTTTAAGCGCAAACTAAGTAGCAAAGATAAGGTAGATTATCTTTTAGAAAAAAATCCCTGAATTAGAGATTAGTTTTTAATATCTACCAAGATATTATTCAAACAATAAAAGCATAATAACTTTAAAAAGATTTGAAGAAATAGTAAAAAAATATTTAGCTAGTAAAGAAAAAAATTTCTAAGAAAAATGATAATAGCTCTAAAAAAACTCTGAAAAAAATATATGAAATATATCGAAAAATATGTTTGAATCAAATATTACTAATGGTTTAATAGAGGGTTTAAACAATAAAAATAAAAATCAATAAAGAGAACAGCATTTGGATATTCAAATTTCAGTAATTTTAAAAAAAGCGTGTATTAATTCAAGCAGGTATTATTTCAATTAGCGCTTAATTTTTTTAATACAATAATGCGATTTAGTTTGAATAAAAAAAGAGAATTTTTTTAAGTTTTTTTATTCTCAAAAAAATTCTCTTAATTATGTCAGGTCATAGTCTAAACTTTTTTTATCAACACTATTTGACAAATAACCTTTTCTTATACATATAAACCTGTATTTTTCTTCTACTAAATCATGAAAAATTGATTTTATCAAAATCATCTAGTAATTCATCTTGTATCTTCTTAAGTGCAAGTCTAATTGAGCAGTTTGCTCCTCTGGTAGAGCAGATAGTTGAGCTATCTATACAAGGTTGTAATACTATATCATCATCTATAATTTCTATAATATCTCTAAAAAGTAAGCCTCTTAGGATCTCTTGTTAGAACATATCCACCTTTAGCACCTCTAAATATTTTTTTACAACTCCAGCTTTTTTTCTAATTTTTTTAATTATACGTAAACAAAAATAATCTTGGAATATTTTTCTTCAGCTGATATTTCATTTGATGAAATAATATCCTTATCTCTATGTAAAAGTAAGATAATAGACAATTTGTAAAGCGTATCTAACTTCATTCTTAATTTTCATTATGTTGCTCTCCTCACTGTTAATTTTCTAAAATTCAATCAATTCTACATTTGAATCTAATTTATAAATAACATTTTTTTCTTTCAATTATAATTTGGATCTTTGATTTTTAAATCTTCATCATTTTTTTATTTTTTTGTATAAGTTCTTTACTTGGATTAATAGCTCTAGGATTACCTACTGAAGATAACATAGAGTAGTCTCCATTAGTGTCACCATAAGCATAGCTTTTAGATAAATCGATATCATATTTTTTTATAAAAATCTTCTATTGCTTCTTGTTTATGTACAGAATCCCACATAGGTTTAGTTATTTTTACCTGAAAATGTTTGAGTTTCTTCATCAATTTCATAAACAGAACCACAAAAGTCATCAACTCCCATCTTTTTTTACTCATTCTTGAAACCAAAAAAACGAAGGACTTCCTGATATAAAGAAAACTTTATGTCCTTCTTTTTTTATGCCATTCTATCATTTCTCTTGTGTATGTGTAGACCCTATTCCCCTTTAATAATAAGACTTGATCAGATATAAAAATCATTATATTTAAGAGGTAAGCCTTTTATGGCAACAACATATAATTGAGCGAGATCAAGTAGATAGTCATCATAGTCACCTTTTTCTTGTGTCCCAAAGTTGATATGCTTCTTCCACTTTTTAATCTGTATTGAATATCTTTAAAAAAAGCTCATACTTTATCATTTTTTTAAAAATGTTCAATAAGTAAAGCATTTCTATATATCGTACCATCTATATCAAAAAAATGCTGCTATCATACTATTCACCTACTAAAAAATTATACCTAAATTGTAACATATTTTTTTAAAAAATGTATCTTTTTTTGGTTGACTTTAAAAAAATTATTTAGATTTGAATAGTATCTTTTAAAAATTAGAAAAAAACACTGTATAATATCTATAGATTTTTTTAAAAGTAATTATTTAAGGAGTGAAGTAAAAATGCAAGGAAGTATTAATTTAAAAAGAAGCTATCACTATTTATTGCTAGTGTGCTTATGATTTTTTTACTATGTTTTCTACTATAAGTTCAGCAGACGAAGCTTATATAGCAAGTTTTAATATTTTTAAGACTAGGGGCTGCTGAAAAAGATATGGTTCAAACAGCAAAACTTTTACAAGGTTTTTGATTTAGTAGGTTTAGTTGAAGTTATTAATAAAAAAAGGAATTGAGGAATTGGTTGATGAATTAAATAGACAAAGTCCTAATACTTGGGAATATCATATTTCACCTTTTTGGTGTTGGTTCATCAAAAATATAAAGAATATTTTGGTTATGTGTACAAAAAAAGATAAGGTTAAATTTATAAAAATCTGAAGGTTTCTATAAAGATGGGAAAAAGTTCACTTTTAAGAGAGCCTTATGGAGCTACATTCAAAAATAGGTAATTTTTGACTTTACTCTAGTTTTAGTTCATACAATTTATGGAAATAATGAATCTCAAAGAAAAAGCAGAAAACTTTAAAAATGGTTGATGTGTATGATTATTTCCAAGATAAAGATAAAAAAAGAAAATGATGTTTTTAATAGCAGGAGATTTTTAATCTATATGCATTAGATGAGTCATTTAGACCAATGTACAAACATAGAGATAAAATTACTTATGCTATAGACCCTGCAATAAAAAACAACTATTGGAACTAAAGGAAGAGCAAACTCTTATGATAATTTCTTCTTTAGTCAAAAAAATATACAACAGAATTTACAGGTTCAAGTGGAGCTCTAGATTTTTTTCAGAAAAAGATCCACAACTTATGAGACAAATCATATCTGACCATATTCCAGTATTTATAGTTGTTGAAACATCAAAGGATGATGATTAATGAAAATTGCTTATCTATTTTTTTAATGGTCAATTAAGAGGAAGTAAAAAGTTTTATTCTAATTTAATTGAAAAAAACAAGAAGGGGATATTTACTGTGCCGATGGTGGAGCAAATATTGCCTATCAATTAAATTTAATACCAAAAAGAAATATATGGAGATCTAGATTCTATTAAAGATGAGGTAAAAAGATTTTTACTAAGAAAAAAATGTTAAATTTATTAAATTTAATGTTGAAAAAGGATTATACAGATAGTGAGCTTGTATTAAATGAAATTGGAAAAATATGATAAGATTTATGCAATAGCTGCTTTGGGTGGAAGTATTGATCATGAACTTACAAATATAAATTTGTTAAATAGATATTCTAATTTAATTTTTGTTAGCCAAAAAAGAAAAAAATATTTAAAAATAGAAAAAAATCTTATAATTTCTCTAATATGAAAAAAATAAAAAAAGTTTCTTTCATTATATTTTTCTGATAAAGTTAAAGATTTAACTTTAAAAAGGATTTAAATATGATGTTGAAAAATTTAGATTTAACAAAAAGGTGAAACAAGATGTGTGAGTAATATCATTGAAAAAAACGAAGCTAGGCTAACATTAAAAAAATGGAGCTCTTCTTTGTGTAGTTAAATGAAATTAAAATTGACACATAGATATCTTTTGTTATAGAATTTATAAAAAAAGGAGGAGGTTTTATAACATGTTGGAAGTTGGAATGAAATATGAAATTGATAGAGTTGTAACAGAAAAATGATACTGCTGCTAAAGCTGCTTCAGGTTCTGTTGAAGTATTAGCAACTCCTGTTATGATAGCTTGGATGGAAGAAGCTTCTTTAAGATTAGCTCAAAAGGAATTAGAAGAAGGTCTTACAACAGTTGGAACAGAAGTAAATATTAAACACTTAAAAAGGAACTTTAGTTGGAAAAAAACTGTTAAAGTTCTATCTACTTTAAAAAGAAATAGATAGAAAAAGATTAGTATTTGATGTTGAAGTAATTGAAGATAGGGGTTGCAGTAGGAACTGGATCACATACAAGATTTATTATAGATACAGCAAAAATTTTTATGAAAAAAATTAAAAAAATACAAAATAATTATTTGAAAAGGGATTGTAAAATAATCCCTTTTTTTAAGAAAGAGGAAAAAGAAAAAAATGGAAAAAAACTTAGTTTACAAACAAAACTTGTATTGGGAATACAACATGTTCTTGCGATGTTTGGAGCGACTGTATTGGTACCTTTTTTTAACAGGACTTAATCCATCAATAGCACTTATTTGTGCTGGTGTGGGAACTTTAATATTTCATAGTGTTACAAAAGGAATAGTACCTGTATTTCTAGGTTCATCTTTTGCATTCATAGGAGCAACTGCTTTAGTTTTTTTAAAGAACAAGGAATTGCAATATTAAAAAGGTGGTATTATATCTGCAGGACTTGTATATGTTCTTATGTCTTTTATTGTTTTTAAAATTTGGAGTTGAAAGAATAAAAATCATTCTTTCCACCAGTAGTTGTAGGACCAATAATAATGGTTATAGGGCTAAGACTTAGTCCAGTAGCATTAAGTATGGCAGGATATGCTAATAATACATTTGATAAAGATAGCTTAATTATTGCATTAGTAGTTGTTGTTACTATGATATCTATTAGTATCTTAAAGAAATCATTCTTTAGATTAGTTCCAATTTTAATTTCAGTTGCAATAGGTTATCTTGTAGCGTATTTTATGGGAGATGTAGATTTATCAAAAGTTCATGAAGCAAGTTGGTTAGGATTACCAGCAGGAGCATGGGAAACTATCACTACATTACCTAAATTTACTTTTTACAGGAGTAATAGCACTTGCACCAATAGCTTTAGTTGTATTTATAGAACATATTGGGGATATAACAACTAATGGAGCAGTTGTTGGAAAAGACTTCTTTAAAGATCCAGGAGTTCATAGAACATTACTAGGTGATGGACTTGCAACAATGTCAGCTGGACTTTTAGGAGGACCTGCTAACACAACTTATGGAGAAAATACAGGAGTTCTTGCAGTAACAAAAGTATATGATCCAGCAATTTTAAGAATAGCAGCTTGTTTTGCAATAGTTTTAGGACTTATAGGAAAATTTGGAGTAATACTTCAAACAATACCTCAACCAGTTATGGGAGGAGTTTCTATCATATTATTTGGAATGATAGCAGCAGTTGGAGTAAGAACAATAGTTGAAGCACAACTTGATTTTACACACTCAAGAAATTTAATCATAGCAGCCTTAATATTTGTATTAGGAATAGCTATTGGAGATATAACAATTTGGGGAACTATATCTGTTTCTGGTTTAGCATTAGCTGCACTTGTAGGAATAGTTTTAAATAAAAATTTTTACCAGAAGACAAATAAGGAGTATAATATATGGAAAGAATTGCCAGCTTTCAAGTTGACCATAAAAAAATTGAATAGAGGAATTTATGTGTCAAGACTTGATGAAATAAATGGAAACTATCTAACAACTTTTGATATAAGAATGAAGTTGCCTAATAGAGAGCCTGTAATAAATATAGCAGAATTACATACAATAGAACATTTAGGAGCTACATTTTTTTAAGAAATCATCCTACTAGAAAAGATGATATTATCTATTTTTGGACCTATGGGATGTAGAACAGGACTTTACCTAATTTTAAAAAGGTAAATTAGAATCGAAAGAAGTAGTTGAACTTATAAAAGAACTTTTTGAATTTATCAGTAAATTTGAGGGAGACATTCCGAGAGCTTCTGCAATTGAATGTGGAAATTATTTAGATCAAAAATTTACCAATGGCGAGATATGAAGCAGAAAAAAATTTTTAAAAGAAACATTAAACAACCTTAAGGAAGAAAAATTTAGTTTATCCAGAATAAATATACATAAATTTAAAGATTTAGATGTCAAATAAAATTTTAATGGAGCTATTGTAAATTACAATGGCTCCTATATTTTTTTATCACAAGGAGATTTTTGTTTCTCTTGATCCACGTACAAGAGTTTTTAGAAAAATGGATATATAAAAATCAAGATACTTAGATGATAAACTTTGTGTAGCACAAAATACAATAGGAGTACATAATAGATATGGGTCAGATGCAACAACAGCAATTTTACAAGGATTCGATTTTAAATATGCTTGTATAGGACCAAATGTAGATGCAACTCATCACTATGAAAGATGTCATAATGATGGAATTGTTGAAACTATAAAAATTATTAATTGCTTACTTATAAAAATATACATAAATAATAAAAAAATGGAACTATAACATATTTAAATATGCAGTAGTTCCATTTTATTTTTATTTCTTAATTAAATTTTTAACTTTTTTTAGTATACAATAAAAAAACATCTGTTATAATAAACTAGGTTTTATTTTATAAAAAAATGAAGGGGGTTTTTTTAATAAATGCAAATTGTAACTGACAAAAAAATAAAGTAGCACTTTATTTTAAAAGATAATGCTGTTAGCTATAAAGAATTTATTTTAAATACAAAAAATAAAAACAATATGCAAACATAAAAAGAATTTTTCAAATAATATGATTTATATGGAAAAATAGACCAGAATTACTATATAGTTTCTTTTCTATATGGGATAGCAGAGCAACTTGTGTCTGTATAGATGCTTCAAGTACAGCAGAAGAATTATCGTATTATATAGATAATTCAGAAGTTGAAAAAAATATTCACTTCAAGAGGACAACTTGAAAAAAAGTAGAGGAAGCTTTCACTATCTTAAATAAAAAAAGTTGAACTTGTTATTGTAGACGATATTGAATTTGATAAAAATTAAAATTGATGAAAAATATAGAAGCTAACTTAGTTATTAATTCACCCGAAAGAGAAGATACAGCACTAATTTTATATACATCAGGAACAACAGGAAAAACCTAAAGGGGTTATGCTAACATTTGATAATATTCTAGCAAATGTAGATTCACTTGATGTGTATAAGATGTATGAAGAAACAGATGTAACTATTGCACTATTACCTTTACATCATATCTTACCACTTTTAGGAACAGGTGTAATGCCACTTCTATATTCAGCTACTATAGTATTTCTTGATGATATGTCTTCTGTTGCTTTGATAGATGCGATGAAAAAATATAAGGTAACTATGTTAATAGGAGTACCTAAACTTTGGGAAGTAATGCATAAAAAGATTATGGATACTATAAACTCAAAAGGAATAACAAGATTTATTTTTCAAACTTGCTAAGAAAAAATAAACTCTTTAAGTTTCAGTAAGAAAAATATTTAAAAAAAGTAAGTGAAGGTTTTTGGAGGGCATATTAAATTCTTCGTTTCAGGAGGGTCTAAATTAAATCCACAGATAACAGAAGACTTCCTTACTCTTGGAATAAAAATCTGTGAAGGTTATGGAATGACAGAAACATCTCCAATAATAGCTTATACTCCCAAAGATGATATAATGCCAAACTCAGCTGGAAGAGTTATAAAAGATGTAGAAGTTAAGATAGCTGATGACAACGAAATACTTGTTAAAGGTAGAAATGTAATGAAGGGATATTATAAAAAAATCCTGAAGCAACTGCTGAAATAATTGATAAAGATGGTTGGTTACATACTGGAGATTTAGGAACTTTAAAAAGATGGTTATCTATATGTAACAGGTAGAAAGAAAGAAATGATAGTTTTATCAAATGGTAAAAAAATATAAATCCTATTGACATAGAAGCAAAATTAATGTCTATGACTAACCTTATTGCAGAGGTTGTTGTAACTGAATATAATTCTATTTTAACAGCAGTTATTCATCCTGATTTTAATAAAGTTAAGGAAGAAAAAAAGTTGATAATATTTATGAAGTATTAAAGTGGTCAGTTGTTGATAAATATAACCAAAAAAAGTCCTGACTATAAAAAGATATTAGATGTAAAAATTGTAAATGAAGATTTTCCAAAGACAAAGATTGGAAAAAAATTAAAAGATTTATGATAGCTGATATGCTAGAAGGAAAAAAATCGAAAAGAAAGAAAGAAAAACCTGAACCTGATTTTTGAAGAATATAATAAAAATAAAAATATTTAGTTACTGCTAAAGAAAAAAAGAAGTATATTTTTGATTCTCACATTGAAATAGATTTAGGCATGGATTCTTTGGATATGGTTGAATTTCAACATTTCTTAGATTTAAACTTTGGAGTAAAAGAAGAAAAATCTAATTTCTAAACATCCATCACTATTAGAGCTTGCTAATTATATAAAAAGAAAATAGAAATCAAGAGAAAATTGGAAATTTAAACTGGAAAGAAATTATAAATAAAGATACTGATGCGAAATTACCAAGTTCTAGTTTCTTAGCTATAATTTTAAAAATTCATATCATGTATTCTATTTAATACTTTCTTTAGAGTCAAGGTTAAAGGAAAAGAAAAAAATTGAAATGGATAAGCCAACTATTTATGTTGCTAACCACCAAAGTTTCTTAGATGGTTTCTTATTCAATTATGCTGTTCCTTCAAAAATTAGTAAAGAAAACATATTTCCTTGCAACAGTAGCACATTTCAAAAGTTCTATAATGAAGTCTTTTTGCAAATTCAGCTAATGTTGTTTTTAGTTGATATAAATAAAGATATTGCAGAAGTTATGCAAATACTTGCAAAAGTTTTAAAAAGAAAATAAAAAAATGTAGCTATCTATCCTGGAAGGTTTAAGAACTAGAGATGGAAAAATGAATAAATTTAAAAAAATCTTTTTGCAATATTAGCTAAAGAATTAAATGTAGATGTGCAACCTTATGTTATAAGTGGGGCTTATGAATTATTCCCTACAGGAAAAAAATTTTCCTAAACCGGGAAAAAAATATCAATTGAATTCTTAGATAAAAATTAAAGTTGAAGACTTAAGTTACGATGAAATAGTAGATAAATCATATAAGGCTATAGAAGAAAAAAATTAACAAAATAGAAGTTTAAAGTTATTCACAAAAATACTTTATCTGTGATAAAAATAAAAAAATAGTTTTTTTATATTTATTTTTTTAAAAATTGGGGAGTAGTGATGTTGTAATGAAAATAGGTTTTGACCACGGTAAATATCTGGAAGAACAATCCAAATATATACTGGAAAGAGTAAATAAGCATGACAAATTATACATTGAGTTTGGTGGAAAACTTTTTAGGAGATCTTCATGCAAAAAAAGAGTTTTACCTGGTTTTGATGAGAATGCTAAGATAAAAGTTCTAAATAAACTTAAGGATCAAATAGAAGTTATAATTTGTGTGTATGCTGGAGACATTGAGAGAAATAAAAATCAGAGGTGATTTTTGGAATTACTTATGATATGGATGTCTTTAGACTTATAGATGATTTAAGAGAAAAATGAGCTAAAAAGTCAATAGTGTTGTTATCACAAGATATGAAGATAGACCTTCTACAGACCTTTTTATCACTAGACTTGAGAGAAGAGGTATAAAAGTATACAAACACTATGCAACAAAAGGTTACCCTAGTGATGTTGATACTATAGTTAGTGATGAAGGTTATGGAAAAAATGCCTATATAGAGACAACAAAACCGATAGTTGTTGTAACTGCTCCGGGACCTGGTAGTGGAAAACTTGCAACTTGTTTAAGTCAACTTTATCATGAATATAAAAGAGGAAGAAACGTAGGATATTCTAAATTTGAAACTTTCCCAGTTTGGAATGTACCTTTAAAACATCCATTAAATATAGCTTATGAAGCAGCAACAGTTGATTTAAATGATGTTAATATGATAGATCCATTTCATTTAGAAGAATATGGAGAAATTGCAGTAAACTATAACAGAGATATCGAAGCTTTTCCTTTATTAAAAAAAGAATAATTGAAAAAAATAACAGGGAAAAAAATCAATTTATCAATCACCTACAGATATGGGAGTTAATAGAGTAGGTTTTGGTATTACTGATGATGAAGTTGTTAAGGAAGCCTCTCAACAAGAAATAATAAGAAGATATTTTTAAAACTGGTTGTGATTATAAAAAAAGGAAATACTGATTTAGAAACGTTTAAAAAGAGCTGAATTTATAATGCACAGTTTAGGATTAAAAAGAAGAAGATAGAAAAAGTTGTTACTTTTGCAAGAAAGAAATTAGAACTTTTAAATAATGAAGAAAAAGTCTGATAAGCAAAAAAACACTTTCAGCTATAGCATTTGAAATGCCTGATGGAGAAATAATAACCGGAAAGAAATCTTCTTTAATGGATGCACCCTGGCTGCTATCTTGAACTCATTGAAATATCTTTCAAAAATTTGATGATGAATTATTATTAATTTCACCAACAATTTTAGAGCCTATTATTCAGTTAAAAGAAAAAGACTTTAAAAAAATAAACATATACCTCTAGATTGTGAGGAAATATTGATTGCCTTAAGTATAACAGCAGCAACAAATCCTATGGCAGAGCTTGCACTGTCAAAAACTTTCACAATTAGCAGGGGTACAAGCACATTCTACTCATATCTTAGGTAGAAATGATGAGCAATCTTTAAGAAAAACTTGGAATAGATGTAACATCAGATCAAGTTTTTTTCCAACTGAAAATTTATATTATAATCAATAAAAAAATACAGAGCTATTGTAATTTAAATTTGCAATAGCTTTTTTTCTATGTATAGAAAAAGAGAACTGTTTCTACAGTTCTCTTAATCCATAAAAAGAGGGTATTTATCATTAATCATTATTTTTATTAACCGTTATATCTAGGACCAGCATTTGTAATATTTTCTGGCATATTTGGATATTTTTTTCTTTAAAAATTCTTATAGAATAAGTTAGCCAACTTTTTTTAGCAGCTATGATATATTGCTCTTTATCTTCCCAAGTATCTATAGGATTCATAATTTCATCAGGAACATTAGGACAAGATTGAGGAATATCAAGATTAAATATTTCGTCATGTTTATATTCAGCATTATCAAAAATATCCATTTAATACTGCTGTAACCATAGCACGAGTATATTTTAAATTTATTCTTTTTCCTGTTCCATATGCTCCACCAGACCAACCAGTGTTTATTAAATAAACTTTTGTATTATGTTTTTCTAATCTTTCACCAAGCATTTTAGCATACACACTTGGATCCATAGGCATAAAAGGTTCACCAAAACATGTTGAGAATGTTGGTACAGGCTCTTTAACTCCTAATTCAGTTCCAGCAAGTTTAGCAGTGAATCCAGTTACAAAGTGGTACATTGCTGCTTCTTGACTCAATCTTGAAATTGGAGGTAAAACTCCAAAAGAGTCAGCTGTTAAGAAAATAACAACCTTTGGTATACCACCTACACCTGCTAATTCAGCATTAGGAATATAGTGTATAGGATATCCAACTCTAGTGTTAGGGGTAATACTTGGATCTTCATAATTTATTTTTCTTGTTTTTTCATCCATAGTAACATTTTCTACAACACTTCCAAATTTTATAGCATGATAGATTTCAGGTTCGCTTTCTTCTTTAAGATTGATACATTTAGCATAGCATCCACGCTTCAAAGTTGAATACTCCAGTATCACACCAACCATGTTCATCATCACCAATCAATTTACGATCAGGATCTGCTGATAGAGTTGTTTTTACCTGTTCCAGATAAACCAAAAGAAAATTGCAGTTTCATGAGTCACAGGATCCATATTAGCAGAACAGTGCATAGGTAAAAATATTTTCAAGAGGCATTATATAGTTCATTATAGAAAAGACACTTTTTTTCATTTCTCCTGAATATCTTGTTCCACAAATTATAGCCATTTTTCTTTTTCAAAATTGATTATGATAGCTGCTTCAGAATTAACTCCATCTACTTCAGGTACACAGTGGAAGTTAGGGGCAGATATAACTGTGAAATCAATTTTATTATGTTCATTGTATTCTTCATCAGTTCTTATTAATAATTGATGTATGAATAAATTTTGGCTAGGCATTTCATTTATAAAACGAAATCTTCTTGTATATTGAGGATTAGCTCCAGCTTTTCCATCAAAAACATAGATTTCTTTCTTTTTGAAGCGTAAGCAATTAATTTGCCAAGGATAGCATCAAACTTTTCAGTTTCAATAGGTTTGTTTCTACTCCAGTCAATGTTATTATGTACACTTGGAGTGTCAACAAAGAATTTATCATCTGGAGCACGTCCAGTATATTTTCCTGTTTCTATGACTAAAGCACCAGTATCATTTAATTTTTCTTCTGCCATTTGCTAAAGCTTTTTTTCTGTAAGCTCTGCAGGGCTTAGATTATAGTGAACTGCCAATACATTAGCAATTCCTAATTTTTTTCAAGTCCATACATCTTCATAATAAATCTACCTCCATAATAGAAATCGTTAATTTTTTTAAAAACTTTTTGAGCTAAGATTTAATATTATATCTTAAATAAATGATAAACTCTTTTTTTATATAAAAAGCAACTAAATTTTTTTCAAAAAGATAAATTTTTAATCAAAAAATAGAATAATTTTTTTATCCAAATTATATAATATATATATTTTATATAGAAATTATGATTTTTGTAAATTAAAAAAATTCTTAATAAAATAAAAAAAGTAAAAAAATAGTTCATTAATGAGTAAATTTCTTATTTTTTTACTTTAAGATTGAAATTTTAATTTTATAATAACTTTTCTCAATAAAAATCCTAAATTAATAGGATTTTTTTCTTATCAGCTTATTTTTTTCTGAGTATACAGAAACTTGTTTTTTTATTTTTTTCCCTAATCTTTCAAATTTTACATATCCATCGATTAATGCAAATAGAGTATGGTCTTTACCAATTCCCATATTGTTTCCAGCATGGAATTTAGTTCCTCTTTGTCTAACTATGATATTCCCAGCTTTAACAACTTCTCCATCGTATTTTTACTCCAAGATATTTAGGATTAGAGTCTCTTCCGTTTTTAACAGAACCTTGCCCTTTTTTTATGCGCAAATAATTGTATATTTAATAAAAATTGCATTTACTTATCCTCCTTTTCTACAAGTCTAATGTACTTAGGATATTGTTTTAGTTAATTCTTTTTAAAAAAATATAGCCATAGTTTCTGTGAGTATATTCGTTTGTGTTAGTTTATCTAGGCTAATATTTTTAAATCAACATCAAGAAAGCCATCATTTATTTTTAAAAATCAACTTTTTAACTTTAATACTTCTTGTATACCTAATAAAGTCATTTGCAATGATGTTGAGATAGCAGAACAAATGATATCACTTCCTTGTTCTGAGTATCCAGAATGTCCACTTGCTTTTATATCCTATGATGTTACCATTTTTTTCTAAAAAAATTTCTACTTTTGTCATAAACTATGCTATTATTGAAGTTACTTTTACTTCAGTAAAAAGTTGTCTATGACCTTTTTCTGTGACTAGCTTTTTAGGCTTGTATTTGAAGTTAATAACTTTAGCTGCTTTACCTTGAGATAAAACTTCTACAACTACTTTTGCTCCTTCTACTAATGGTTTTCCAACTTTAACGTTGTCTCCACCAGCTACTAAAAAGAACTTCTGTTAATTCAACAGTTGCATTAACTTCAGCATTTAATTTTTTTCTACTCTTAATACATCACCTTCTGTAACTTTTATACTGTTTTCCACCAGTTTTAATTACTGCGTACATATCAACACCTCCATATGTAATTCGCTAATATAAGGTTGCTGAACACCTTTATTATGCGTTAATCCTATTTATATTAACATAGAAATTTGAAATTGTCAAATATATTTCTAAGAAAAATGAAGAAAAATTTTATTGATTAGTTTTAAATTAAAAATTTCTTTGCATTATTCAGATAAATGTTATATAATGAACTTAATATATTAAGCAAAAACAAAATAATTTTTTTATTAAGGAGGAGATATGTTAAAAAAAGCATTATTTATGGTACACTTTGGGACTACTCATAATGACACAAGAGAATTAACTATAGATAAGATGAATAAAAAAATTTTGCAGATGAATTTAAAGATTATGACTTATTTACAGCATATACATCAAGAATAGTTTTAAAAAGATTAAAAGATAGAGGTGAAAATTACAGCACACCTTTAAGAGTTTTAAATGCTTTAGCAGATCAAGGATATGAAGATTTACTTATACAAACTTCTCATGTTATACACGGTATTGAATATGAAAATTTAGTTAGAGAAGTAAATTCTTTTTCTAATAAATTTAAGACTGTAAAGATTGGAAAAACCACTTTTATATTATATTGATGATTATAAAAAAATGTGTCGAAGCATTGGCAGATGAATATGTTCCAAAAAAATAAAAAAGAAGCACTTGTTTTTAGTTTGCCATGGGACAGATTCACCATTAGCTACTAGTTATGCAATGATAGAATATGTTTTTTTGATGAATATGGATATGATAATGTATTTGTAGTTTGTACAAAAGCTTATCCATTGATGGATACTCTTATAAAGAAACTTAAAAAGGCTGGTATTGAAGAAGTTAGACTTGCTCCATTTATGTTTGTTGCAGGAGAACATGCAAAAAAATGATATGGCAGTAACTTATAGAGAAGAACTTGAAGAAAAATGGTTTCAAAGTAAATGAAGTTATTTTTAAAAGGTTTAGGAGAGTTTGATGCTATTCAAAAAATATATTCTTAAGTCACTTAAAAACTTGCTATTGAAAAAAGATGATGAGGATATAGCAGATTTTAAAAAGGAATATACTGAAAAATATCTATAATACTTTCACAATAAAAACACTATCACAAAAAAATCTACCTCTTAATATTATAAGGGGTAGATTTATTTTTAATAGAGTAGTTCACTTATTTAATAAATCTGAAAAATTCTTCAGCTTTTTTTAAAGTCATTCTCATCAGGATGGGTAGATGCAGCCTCCCATCTTGCTAATCTTTCTGGAGTTACAGCATGAGGATGTCCAGCTGGGAATTTTTTTCATTACATCCATCATTTCTTTTTGATATTCTTCCCCAGATTAGAAGACCATCTTTAAAAAAATATTATTTTCAGAACAAAGTTTTTTTAGCATTTTTCAAAAAAACATCATTCCAATGTTCTGAGTCAGGTCTTGCTCCTAAGGTTCCTAAAAATAAAAGATTTTTATTATTAAGAGTTTTTAAAAAAATCAATACTATCTTTTATCCATAGTTCCTTTATCACACCAAAAACCTATAATTATGTTTTCATAATCAGAAGCTTTTTATATTTTTTGCTATCTTTCACATTTATAATTTCCTTTTCTACATTTAAAGCATTATATATTCTTTTCACAAACTGCTTTTAGTATTTCCACTTATAGTTGAATAAACAATTAATGTCTTCATAGATTCCTCCCAATTAATTCAATTATGTCAGCAACTAAGCTATTTCCCCAAAAAGATTCCTTTTTAATTGATATATAGCAAAAGTTATTCTCGATTTTTTTATATAACCTTTATTTTCAAATTCTTTTAGCCTTTTTAAAAATTTCCTTATAAATTTTCTCATCACAATATTTTTTTGTATTTCAAGTAAATTAAATTTTTTTCAAATTGCATTAAACCAGAAATCATAGAAAGTTTATAATTAAGTTCTGAAGTTCTAGAATAAAAACTTACTTGTTGATTCATATTATAGATTCCTATATCTTGTATATGTCCTCCAGCTCCAACACCAATAGGAAGTAAATTTTTTTAGACTGTTGTTATTCCTTATATATCTGTATTTATCTTTACCATTAGAGAGCTTAGTTAATTCTAATAGCTCATAGGAATTCTCAATACAAGCTTCATAAAAAGATTATGTAATTCTTCATCTCTTTTTAGACTGTAGGTATAGATAGACTTATCTTTTTCTCTTTCTTTAGAAATATCTGAGCCATCATGTATCATGAGTGAGTAAAAAGCTAGTGCTATCAACTTTAATTTCTGATAATAATCTTGCATCTTCTAAAAATTTCTTCATCAGTTTGACCAGCATAGTTATATATTATATCTATACAAATAAGTCCTGAAAAATCTTTTTAATTTCTTTTAATCTTTCTACAACATAATTTTTTTATCATATGTCCTATTTAAAAAGCTTTCTTCCTCTATTAGAAAAAATGTTTGAATACCTACACTTATTCTATTAACTCCATATTTTTTTCCATAATTTCAAGTTTTTTTCAAAACTTAAGTTATGTAGAGTTGTTTCAAAAGTCATTTCATAATCTTTGGAAAAATATAAAATTTTCTCTTAAAGTTTTTTTAATATTCTTTCTAATTGTTCTTTTTTTAAATATAGTTGGGGTACCTCCACCAAAAAAATACAACATCAACTTCACTTGTCTTACAAAATTTATATGCTCCATATTTTTTTTATTTCATCACAAATATATTTAGTATACTCTTCCAAATCATTATCTAATTGCTTTCTATTCATATTACAAAAAAGAACAGATTTTATCACAATAAGGTGTATGAAAATATAAAAGAAAGCTGTTTATTTACATTCACTCCTTTCCAAGTAGCGATATAAAAATCTTCTTTACTTGCTTTTAAAAATTTTTTTGTAAATTTGGAAATAACATTTCCTACATCATGATGAGACTTATATCTTATTTTTAAACATGATATATCCTTTCTTATGTTTTTTTGGAATTATATAAGGTTTGTTATCCTCATTGTACAAAAACTTTACAATCTAAATTATAGACATCCTTTATATTTTTGTTCATTTATAACTTCATAAGGACTACCTTTTTTTATAAATTTTCCATTTTTTTAAAAACTATTAAATTATCACAGAATAAAGAAGCTAAATTTAAATCATGTATAATAATGATAACTGATATATTTTTTTCTGAGTGGATATACGTTTTAAAAATTTTCATAAACTCCACAGCATTATTTAAATCAAGAGCAGAAGTAGGTTCATCTAAAAAGTAAAAATTTTAGTTTCTTGTACTAAAAGCTCTAGCTAATAAAAACTTTTTGTAATTCTCCACCAGATAGAGTCTCAATATTTCTATCTTTTTAAAAAAATTCTATATTTAATAAATTAATATTGTAGTTCACAATTTCAAAATCTTTTTCACAATAATTATTCCAAGAATTTTTAATAATGGAAATCTTCCTAATAATATGTAGTCAAAGACAGAAATATTAGAAATTATTGTGGAATGTTGTGGAATATATGAAATTAATTGTGCAATTTTTTTATGGCTCAATTTTTTTAATATCAGTATTCATTATTTCCAATTTTTTTAAAAATCTCCATTGAGATATTTAATAATATTTTTAGCTAATGTTGATTTACCACAACCATTTGGTCCTATAATACCAGTTAACTTATTCTCATCTATATCTAATTTCAATTCTTTTTAGAATTTGTTTTTTTACCATAGAAATAATTAAGATTTTCTATACTTACTATACTCATTATTTCCTCCTAGCTTTCAAAGCTAAATATAAAAAAGAAAGGTGCACCTAAAATAGAAGTTATAACTCCTATGGGAACTTCAACAGGAGATAAAACAATTCTTCCCACTGTATCACAAAAATAATAAGAATACTCCACCATAAATTAATACAAAAAGGAATTAATCTTGAATTTAAAGGTCCTATAATACTTCTCATTATATGAGGAACAATAAGCCCAACGAAACCAATCATTCCTGTAAATGCTACTGAATAAGCAACAACAAAAGAAGAAACTATAAGCAAATGAAATTTTAACTTAGATATATTAATCCCCAAAGAATGGGCTTGTTCATCACCTAACATCAATATATCAAGTTCATTTCTTTTTAGAATAAAAAAATATACTTGAGAAGACTAAAGGAAAAAAATTAAAAATAATATCTGTCTCCAACTAGCATTTCCTAAATATCCCATAAGCCACATAGTGATTTTAAAAGAGTCTTCTCCTATCATATAGATTGAAAAAGAAGTGAAACCTCCTAAAAATGAAGAAAGAGTAATTCCAACTATAAGTAAAGTATTTACCTCTATTTTTGTTACCTCTTTTTGAAATTTTAAAAAAATTAAAAAGTGTACTGAGCATACAAGAGATAAAAGCTATTACTCCATAATAGAATTCTGGTAATTTTAACAGATAAGCTATAACAGCTCCAAAAAGTTGCACTTGAAGCAATACCAATTATATAAGGATCTGCAAGTGGATTTTTGAAATATTATTTGTACAATATTTCCACTTGAAGCAAGTAACATTCCAACTAAAAATGCCATTATAATTCTTGGAAGTCTTAATTCAAATACAATCATTTTCATATAATCATCCATAGGACTTAAAAAAATAATAAATTTTTTTATTGGAATAATAACACTCCCTATAGATAAAGAGAGTGTTATTAGTATAAAACTTATCAGCAACGATATTAAAAAAATATTTTTTTTCATCTGATTTCCTTTTTATTAGAATTTATATTTAAAACCAGTGTAATAAGTTGTTCTAGGAGCAGGGTCATATAATCTATCTCCACTGCTAAGAGTCACACTATTATAGTATTTAGCTCCAAATACATTATCTACTCCTGCATATATGTCTAAAGAATCATTTACTTGATAATTAGCTCTTAAATTAAATACAGATTTTTGCTTTTATCTTTTCCATATTTATTTGCATTGTCAACAAAGGCTGCTGCTTTATATTCATATTCTGCTCCAACTGTAAATTTAGAACTTATATTATAGTCCACAGATAGTAGTAATTTATGATTAGGAACTTCAGCAATTTCTTTTTCCTTCAATATTTTTTTATCATTGTCTTTTAATATTTTTAGTTTTTTACAAAAGAATAAGATTCTTTTAAAAAGTAAAGTTTTCAAGCTTTTGTTCAGCACTTAAATCAAAACCATATCTTCTAGTTTTTTTCCAAGATTTGTAGTTTTAAAACCATTAGTTGGATGAGCTCTACCACCATCAAAAAAATAGTTGCAATTTCATCTTTTGTTTCACTATAATAGATGTCAGCACTTAGGAGAGAACCTAATAAATAATCGTTCCATCCTACTTCAAATTGGTTAGTTTTTTTCAGATTTTTAAATTATTTGTTACATAATCAAAGGCTCCTGAACTAGTTCTTACTTTATCACTTAATTGAGAAGGAGAAGGTGATGTAAAAAGCTCTTTCATATTTTAAATAGATATTTCCAGTATCTGAATATAAATGATTTACTGCTAATGTACCAGCCCAGTTATTCATATCTCTTTTAACAGTTGAAACATCATCTAAATTTCTTCTACTACCATTAAATTTACTTTTTTTCATATCTTAAACCTTGAATGAATTCAAAAATTATTAACTTTATAAGTGTTTAAAGCAAAACTTTCAAAAAGTTTTTCTTTGTTAAGTCCATATGTGTGTCAACAAGTTTCATTTTTTTCCAACTAATTCCATTTTTAGAAGCTCTTATCATATTATCGTCTGTATAACCTAGACCAATAATAATATTACTTCCACTATTATCATAAGTGTATTTATCTTTTGCTTTTATGCTAATTTTTCTATCTTCAAAAATTAGAATGACTAGAAAAAAATCTACTCTAGAAGGACTTCTTAATTGAGTCATTAAAGCATTTAGTCTATTTATCATAGCAAGTCTAGCACTTGCAGATAAGCTAGGATTTCTAAGAGCAGAGCTTAAACCAGCTACTTGTCCAGCTAGAACCCCTTTGTACATTCCAGTACCATCACTTATTGATTCAGAAGGAATTTCTGTTTTTGATAAAAAAAGCTACAACATTTAAATCATTATTATTAGTTATTTTTTTGAATTGTATGTCAAAGAGAACTCGTCTTTTTTTAATTTTATTGTTATCATTTTTTTATCATCAGAACCTAGCCCACTTTGTCTTCTATCTTTATTCATTTGAGTTTCTGTTAAAGAAGCAGGATAAGTATATTTACTTCTATAACCACTGTATTTAAAAAGCTATATTATCTGTTTTATTTATATTATAATTAATTCTTCCAGAAAAAAATAATCAGAATTAGTGAAATCATAATCTCTATATCCATATTTTTCTATTTTTTTAGAATAATTTACATCAAAAATCAAAATTACCTACACTAGTTCCTGTTGAGACATCAAATTTATTATTTCTAAAACTTGAAATTTGATATTCAATTCCACCACGAATATTTTTTTATTCTTATATTTTTTTGTAATAATATTTATAACTCCTCCAGAAGTTCCACTACCATAAAGAACAGCTCCTCCACCGTGAATAACTTCGATTCTTTCTATTTCATCAATATTTACAACATTAATAGGAACATTTTGGTGAGAAGTATCAAGCATATTTGCAGGAATTCCATCAACTAAAAAGTTGAACAGTTGCTTTTTGCTTTCTGAAAACCTTGACCTCTAAGATCAATTGCAGGATGAGCACCTTCTTTTTATATTTACTCCGTGAATAGAATCCAGAACTTCTGAAACAGAAGTATAACCCTTTCCTTCCAATGTCTTCAGATTTTTAGAATAAAAGGGGAAGTTGTAGAACTTCTTAAACTATTTTTGAAACCAGTTTCAGAATAAATGTTTTTTTCACCTAAGTCTATTGTTTCTCCATAAGAAGTAGCACAAAAATATAAAAAAAGTGATAAGCTCATTAAGTATTTTTTTCATTTTTTTCCTCCATAGAATTAAATTTTTTTAGTACCATTCCCAATAGTAAAAAAATTCAAAGTTTAATTCTTTATTTTTTTCTAACTTAGATTTTTAAAACTTCCATTTCATCAAAAAAATTCTATAAGAACTTCTTAATATAAGAGATGAATCTAAGATAAAAAAATATTTTTTTGTTTTTTTCCTGCTTTTTGTTTTAGCAATAACGTTAGAAGCTTCAATAATTTGCTGAGGACTATCTAAAACTCATGGCACCAGCTAAAAAAATCTGGATTTTCTTTCAAAATATATTCTGGAGATAGTATAGGTCTTTGACCGGGGACATTAGACGCAATATTAGTGACACCTAAATGTTTAAGTACATCTCCAGGTAAAGAATCATCAGAAAAAAAGCTGTCATAGGCGAAGTTGAAAATAAAATAGCTCCTTTTTAAGTTAGAAAAATTTTTTTATGATTTTCTTTAATAATTTTTCTAGTTTTAAAAAAAGAAACTTTTCTTAAATCTTCAGCTTCATTTTTTTCTACCTGAAATAACTCCAACAACAGAGATTAACTCTAATATTTCATTTAAATTAGAAGCATTAGAAACAATAACTTTATAACCTAATTTTTTTATAGATTCAACATTCTTTAACATCATAGAACTAACTACAACTAAATCAGGTTTGTATTCAACTATTTTTTTCTAGATTTAAATTACTAATACTCCCTATACTTTCAAGTTTTTTTCAACTTTTTCATAAGGATAAATTTTTACTTTTTAGTAGTCTTTCCTATAGCAATTATAGATTTTTTTCTCCTCCTATTTTTAAATAATATTTCTATTACACCGGGGATCTGTTACTATGATTCTTTTTATACTCTCTAGCTTCAATCTTATTTCCATATTTATCGACAATTTCATTATTCTCAATTTTTTTACTGCAAATGATGTAAAGCTAAAAAAAGAATAAAAAAGAAATAAGTAAAATTAGCTTTTTCATTTTTTTCCCCTCCTTTCTTATCAAATATAATATTTCATTTAAAAAAATATTTTGTAATACTATATATTATATAATCAGTTATTTAAAAAAAGCAATAAAAAAATGATATATAAGTTGATTTAACCCCAAATTTTTCTATATTATTATAAGAAATAATAAAAAAATTGTTACAAATTTTTTTATTTGTAACAATCTTCTAATTTTTAATAAAAACTTTATCTTTTTTTAAATAAATGTACTTTTTACTATCTCTAATCTCATTTATATCATTTTTTTAACTCTAACATACTTACTTCTTTTCCATCAACACCATTGAAGCCTACTAATAATCTTTTTATCTTCATATTCTTTTTTTGATAAATAATTAACATAAAAAAACATAGAAATCTATTTCTTCAAAAATTCATAGTTTTAAATATAGCTAAATTTTTTTATAGCTATTTCTCCTGCATTAACTCTGAACCTCCCACGACTGAAGTCGCAGGGTTCTAAAATCTTTAAAAAAATATTTAAAAAAATTTTCTAAGAAGTTTGATAGCTTTTACACTACCCTTATTCTTTTTAGGTGTGTTCAGCTCACCTCTATTGTATAGGACACTTAAGTCCACAACTTTACTTTTTTTCTTAGAATATTTAATGCTCCATTACAATCTGCATTTATGAGTTTACCTCCGCTTGTTTGATATAGTCCTCTTTTTATTCTTTTTTTCCACTGAATACATATTCTTGTAGATTTTCTTTATCATATATTGAATTTCATCTCCATCAAAGAAACTTGCTTTTTGATGTATAACTCTCTTCTTGTAGTTTAAATTCTATTCCATATAGTTTACATAGATATATTAATTTATCTCTTAATTTTTCCATATGGTATATTTACAAAATTTTTGATTATTCATACTTCCTATATTTGAATTTCTTTTGAAAATCTTCATTATATCCTAGAACTAGTTTTCCTATATCATTACTAAGACAATAATTTACAATTGTTCTTGCTGCTTTTTGAAAGATAATCATTTATACGATTATTTCTCTTTCTAGTTATTCTCTTTTGTCTTAATGTTGTGCGCTCAATCTTTTGCTTATCTTTTTATACTTTGTAATTTTGCATTTATCTTATTATAGTATTGATTAATAGATTTTTAATTTTCTACCATCTATTATGAATGAAGCTCCAGTATTTGTAACACAAGTACATAGATTGTCTATACCTAAATCAATTCCTAGTACGTTATTTTCATTTAATTCCCTTTGAATTTCTTTTTACTTCATAAGTATATTGAATTTCAAAGTACCTAGAATGTTGTTTTGGTATTATTCTAATTTCTTTTTATCTTCTTGTCTTTTTAATACTGATGGTAGCTTAACTTTAACTTCCTGATGAGTTTTCTTAAAAAAGAATTTGAATAAGGAACTATCAGCATATCATCTTTTAATCTAACAAAACCTATAATAAGAGTTGTAAAACCATCTTTATCAAGATAATTAGGTAATTTTATTTTTACCATTATATTGACCATTCTTAGCAAGTTTTAAAAAGTGCAAAGAATGATTTAAAACTTTCATCTACTTCTTTTTAAAAATTTGTTGAGCCATATTAGAATTTAACTTCTTATAGTTCTCACTATTTTTTTAAGCATTTTATAGTTTTCATTATAGCTTAAATACTTTTTTTATTTTTTTAAAAATAGTGTTGTCTAACATTATATATAGCTTGATTCTTTAAATTCTTAGCTATATGGCACAAATATTTTAAAAATTTTTAAATTCTTTCTTACTAAGATGTTTTTACTTGTTGTTTTAATGTTAAATACATATATAATCACCTCCTTTTCATCAGAGATATTATACCATATATTCTACATTAAATCTACTAAAAAAAGTAATGTTTTTTTTATTTATTTTTTTAAATATTTTTTTAAAGTTTTTAAAACCCCACAACAGTGGGAAGCGTCGTTCACATAAGTGCGCTACTACTTATGCAGTTCTCTTGCATATACACTCCTTAATAAATTAAGGAGATTAGCCTTGAACTTCTTGTTATCTCTAACAAGCACAGACTATATCTTATCCATAGTGTATCTCAACACCTTAGGCGAAACCACTTCCAATACCAATCGCTTGTATTGTACTCCCCTCACGAGGGATAGTCGTTGAACTTTCCTTTTCAGGCTTAGTTGCTGATTGTCTATTATCATAATGTTTAGGATTTAACCTTGCACCATCTAGTATATTTTTTTCTGCTTTCGCCACTTTCACATTTGTACCATATTATTTAGGTACTATGTTGTAGTTATACTAGCTTTAAGAGTTCCCAGCAATTCAGTTTCTTTGTTGCACGGTCTTGCTCCGTGTCTACATACAAGTTTCCCTATATGCTTACTAAAATCTTCATGCAATTCATACTCTACGAGTACATGTCTCATGACTAACACCCTACGAGTGCTAGAGTCACGAGTGTTCTTGCACTATTTAATAAACTTTTCTTCATCTTTGTATAAATATAGCTTTTTCTTCTTCTATAATCTTATTTAAAATAAAAATTATATCTTTCAGATTTTTTTCTAAATTATAGTTAGATTTTTGTTTCATCTAATTGTGTTTCAAAATTATATTTCTTTTTCTCCATTTTCAATAAAAAAACTTTTATGTTATTAAAAGTTTCTTTAAATTCTATTTCTAGCACATTATTAGCATTTCCAAAGAAGTCATAATTATAAGGACTTTTAGAAAAAAATTACATACTTCATATTCCGTGCCATTTTTTTAATTTTATATAAATTCTTTTTACATGGTTTAAAAATCATCAAGAATTTTTAATCCCATATAAAAAGATTTTTTTGGAGCTAAGGATGAAATACTTTCTATATCTTTTTAAAAGCTACATCAAACTTCTCCATTACAAAAGATTTTTCCAAATAATTTTAATTTTTTTCTTATAATGCAGTTTATCATCAATTATTTCATATTCTTCATAAGGAAAGAAATAAATTATTGCATTTTTTTATTGCTTTTTATTAGAAAAATAACTTATCCCAATACAAGCAATACCAAATACTATAAAAAAATTAATATCTCTATTCCACCCTTATAGAATGCTCTTATCCCTTCACTAAGTATTTCTAAAAAAATAAATATAAGAAAAAAAGTTGTGCAAAGAACAAAAATAAAAAAACTTTTCTTTTTTTCTGATAAATCTGGATGGCTATATATTAGCTTTTTTTCATTTCTACATTTAAACTTTCAGTTTCTTGGTCATCTTCTATATTTTCTTCTTCAAGTTTTTAAGTATTCTTTTAATTCTTTAATATACAAATCTACACCATCTTTTGGTGTTCCATAATATGTTGAAGGAGAGAATTTTTTTTGCTGGAATATTCCATATCTTATATTCTTTTTCCATTTTTTTATCTTTTTATTAATATTCTTTCTTGTTCTTTAAAAATACCATAAAAATAGCTAATGCTGGTATATTTGTTGAAAATCTAGCTGGAGCTCTCATTGGTATTTTAGTAATTTTCTTTATTTCATTTAAATTAATTTCAAACTTTTCAAAATTAATCATAGCTAATTTTCTTGTATAAGAAAAAAATGTTCATCCGAGATAACTATTTTTTTCTTCACTTAAAAAAATAGTTACATATTTTATATATTTTTAACAAAAAGATATACTAATAAAAGGTGGAATAAATGCTAATAATAAGAAAAAAATAAATTTTCTAAATTAAACTTGTTGTTTGTAAGGAATATATTTTTTTATTGCAATTATAGCTTCCCAAATTCCCTTAGGGACTTCTAGTTTTAAAAATAAAACTGGATACATTTTATTGAGAAATATATTAAAGCAATTATTACGAATACTGAATAAAAAAACTAAAATGATTTAATTTTATTTCTTTTTTTCTCCATTTATTCCTCCAGATTTTTTTAAAAAGTTAAATAGTTCTTACAATACGGAAACCAACATAGTCATCAGAATCAATAGCTTGAAAAATCACCACGATAAAAAAAGTAGTACAAATCTCATCTGCAAAGTTCCAAGAGCCACCTCTAAGTATTCTATACATAGTGGAAAAAAATTAAAAAGTATATGCAACAGTTTTTTTATATCTTCTATAAATTTAGTTGCATCATAACACCATTCCTAGACATTACCACTACAATCATAAAGTCCTAATTGATTTGACTTTTTTTAATCCAACATCTTGTGTTGAAGCATCATCAAATTTTTCCAATATTTTTCATAATACCAAGCCACCTCATCTATATTATTACTTCCTGAATAAATATAGTTAAATGTTCCTTGTTCTATTGCTTTTTGTCCTCCACTTGCAAACCATTCCCATTCTACTTCTGTTGGTAATCTAAAAACCTTCTGTATTTTTTTAAAAATTTACTTTATCAGGACTTACTATTTTTTTCCTCCTGATTCTTTTTATCATTAATATTCCCTCTGAACTTTTTACTCAATTCATATACAGGTTCTAAAACCATATTTTTTTCACTTAATCTATTGCAATATTCTAAAACTTCCCACCAACTAACAGTCTCAACAGGTCTATTATCCCCTTTAAATCCTGAAGGATTATTTTCCATAACTTCTAGCCACATTTTTTTGTGTCGTTGGATATTTACATACTTCTACATCAAAAAACTTCCTTTAATTCATTTGCAAAAGATGGCTTGTATTTTCCACCTTGAACTTTTACCATATGCTCATCTTCAAAAATTTTTTTAAATCTATCTCTTTCTTTTCCATTTTTTTACCTCATTAAGAATATTTTTTTCTTTTTTTCTAAAAATGATTTGATTCTTCTTAAAACTCTTCTCGCTTCATTTTTCTCCATACTGTAAGCAAAATTTAAATTTTCACCTTCAAAAAAAGTAAAAAGTTATGACATAGGATGGTTTATCTTCTAATTTATCTTTTAAATAAAATTTTTTTCTTAATAGAAGTTTATGATATTCTATTATTTCAATATCTTTTTATATTCTCAACTAAAAAAATATTTTTTTATAACATAGTTCAAAAATTTTTTTAAAAATAACTACTTGAGAAAGCTAATTCTTTTAAAAATTTATAGAAATTCTTTCATACTTATATTCTCTGCACATGAAAATATAAAAATAAAAAAAGGCAAAATGACATGTAAAGAGTGGAATAAAAAAAGAAAAAAAGGATTATTATATATGAAAACTGAATAAACTAAAATTATTATACAAAAAAAGCTATAGTAGAGCTTTTTTTCTTAACTCATGTTTACAATTTTTAGTTATTTCTAAACTATCTATTTTTTTCTTTGATTTCTATTTCCATAATCTATTTTCTCCTTATCCATGAGGTAAGTCCACGTAATGCAAACATCATTATTGAAAAAAATGGTAGTACTAAAAAAATAAAAGTCCTAATAAAAAATATAAAATAAAAATCCCTTTCTCTTAAAAATTAGTAAAAAGAAATTAGTTAATACAAATAAAAATATCTATTCCCACAATAATAATATTTGAAGAAAGTATAATGTCATCTTCATGATAACTATCAAAAAAATAGATTAAATTTACTATTAATAATATAATAATACTAGTTGTTATTTTACTTTTTTTAAATTAAATTTTTTTCAAACTCTAAGTGTTCATTTATAAATGATAAAACTAAGAAGACAATTAATATTATAGAAATACTAGTTAAAATTATTAGTTCCATTTATTATCCTCCTTTAAAAGAAAAATTATATTACATTCTACTTCAAACCAAAGTCCTTCTTCATCTTCACCTTCGATTATATCAAAACTTATTTGACAATCTTCTAAGTTTAGAATGTATGAGTTAGCTTCTTCATCTTTTGAAAAAGTCATCTTCTTATATTTTGTATTTTTCAATTCTATCCTTAATATCTTCTCTTTGAGTAACAAGTTCAACTAAGTCTTCTTCTAAATCAAAAACCTAAATTTATAAAGTTTTCATTAATAGTCTTTAATTTTTTTAATAATTTTTTTCTTCTAACATATTTTTCCTCCAAAGTTTTTATATAGTTATTAAATTGTTCTAACAATACGAAATCCAGTATTCAATACCACATAAGCAGCAGTTTCAAAAAAATCCTATAAAAAAAGTAGCACAACTTTCAGCTGAATGAAGCCATGAACCTCCTCTAATTCTTCTATATGCACTGGAAGGATCAAAATTAAAATGTAATGATTTTTATATTTTTCCATTTCTTCTGTGTCATAACACCATTCCCATATATTACCACTACAATCGAAAAGTCCTAATTGATTTGGTTTCTTTAATCCTACATTTTGTATAAGATAATTAGAGTTCTCAGCATACCAAGCTACTTCATCAATATTGTCACTTCCTGAGTATTTATAGTCAAAAGTTCCTTGTTCTATAGCAACTTGTCCACCTCTTGCAAACCATTCCCATTCAATTTCAGTAGCTAATCTAAAACCTTCTGTATTTTTTTAAAGTTTGCCATTTTAGGATTGACAGTTTTTTTCCTTTTTAATTCTTTTTATTGTTAATAGTCCTTGCTTACTTTTTACTTAGATCGTAGACAGGTTCTAAACCATATTTTTCACTTAACTTGTTACAAAATTCTAATGCTTTCCACCAAGTGATATTCTCAGCAGGTTCATTATTTCTCTCAGTTTCTAAAGTAATATCTCCCATTACATCAAAACCACATCTTTTTTTGTTACAAGATATTTAGATACCTCTATGTCAAAAAACTATTTTTTTGCCATCTCTTCAAAAAGATGGTTTATATATTCCACCTTTAACTTTTACCATATATTCATCTTTAAATTTTTTTGTAGTTCCATTTTATCAATTCCTTTTTATAATTTTAGTATATTATAAAAAAATTGGGTTACAATTTGCAACCCAATATTATTTTTATATTTCTTTTGATTAGTATTTAGCATTATCATTGCATAAATAGAAACCACAAACTGTACTTAATGGTGTCATTGCAAAGGCAGGACTCAATTTTGCTCCTGTTCTTTCACCATCAATTAAATCAAAGACAACTTTTTTTCAATGAGTGGTCTGGTAAAATTGGATAACCAACAGCTGGTCTTAAGAATGTTGGTACTATATCCTCAGATACTCTTGTTTCCATATATTCAGAAGCCGTTTCTGCTATAGCATTGCAAAGTAAAGTTTCAAGCAAACCTAAATACTTATCATCTTTAAAGATTTTACTCCCAACTGAAATTACAAAGCCTCCGACATAATCTTTCTTTTTTTCTATATATTGAGCAAGATTAGGAGAAACTTCAAAAGTCATTCCTTTCCCATTTCTAAGAAAGTTTCAGTCTTTTTACATCTAAAAATATCCATAAGCTGCTCTAAATTCAACTTTTTCTTCTATCAATTTTTTTCATAGATTTTCTTTTAAGTCACTTAAAGTCTTTTTCTTCTTCAGGAGTATTTTTTTAACTCTTAAAGCATATAGAGCAATATCCCATTTTAAAGTATCTTTAAATATTTCAACAGGTATAGATAGAAATTGTTTTTCCTAAAACTTTAGGAATATAGTTAACAGTCTTTTTAACTTCAGGGAAAAACTTTTTTTCTCTTCAGTTTCATTATTGTTATCTATATATCTCTTGGCTATCTTACGAAGTTGATTTTGTTTTGTTTCAATAAAATCTTTTCTCTTTGTTGATAAAAGTTGAGAAACTACTGTTATAGTATCCATAGCATCTGTAACATGTAAAGAGTAATCGTAATTAGGTAAGACTTTTAAGCCTGTATGCAGTTTAGAAGTTGCCGCTCCTGCAATTAATATAGGAACTTGCATTCCAACTTTTTGGAATAAATCTGCAACTCTTTCCATTTCTTTTAGAGAAGGACTTATAAGTCCACTTAAAGTTACAACATCTGCATTTATTTCTTTTGCTTTTTCAACAATTTTATCTCTTGGAACCATAACTCCTAAGTCTATAACTTCATATCCATTACATTCTAAAAACTGTTCCAACTATGTTCTTACCTATGTCATGCACATCTCCATCAACAGTAGCCATTAGAATTTTACCTTTTGATGAAGTTTTTGTCAACTTTATCTAAGTATGGAGTTAAAATATCAACACAATTATTCATAACAGAAGCTGAACGAATAAGTTGTGGTAAATAAAGTTCTCCTTGTTCAAATAGTCTTCCTATTTCTTGCATTGCAGACATCAATATATTTTCTAAAAATTTCAAGAGCTTTATATTTCTTTAATAAATCTCCAATAACTTCTTGTAAAGATTCACTTCCACCTTGAATTAAAAGCTTTTCTAATTTTATCTTCAGGTGTTTCAGCAAAAAAATTTGAGCTTCTTCTTTTCTTTTAATTAAATTTAAAGAAAGTAGAGCTTCCATATCAGTACTTTTCACCAAATATGAAAGATTTAATCTTTTCTCTTTCATCATCTGTCCATTGAGGTGCCTTTTTCTTTTTGGATTTAAGATAGCAAAATTAAATCCTCTTGGTACAGCTTCTTCTAAGAAAAATATGGTGGAATGCTGCTCTTAATACATTATTTCCTCTAAAAAGCAAATGATAGGTTACTTAATCCACCAACAACTCCACAACCTTTTAAATTTTTCATGGATATAATCGATAGTTTTTAATAAACTCTCTTGCATGGTAACGGTCAGCTTCTTGTCCTGTTCCAACACTTAGAATATTAGGGTCAAATACTATATCAGAATTTCTAACTCCTATACTCTTTAGTAAATCATAAGCTCTTTGACATATTTCAATTTTTTTCTTTCAGCACTTACTCCTTGCCCTTTTTCATCAAAAGTACCATTACTATTATTGAGGCACCAAATTTTCTAATGATTTTAGCTTTTCTTAAAAAAATTCTTCAGTACCTTCTTTTTAAACTGATAGAGTTTACAATTGCTTTACCAGAAGTATTTTTAAGTCCTTCTTCAATAACAGCAAAATCAGATGAATCAATCATTATAGGTACTTTTGCTATGAAACTGTCATTTTGTAAAAATTCTTAAAAAGTTTTTTTCATTTCTTCAACAGAATCTAAAATCCCATCATCAACGTTTATATCTAAAAACTTTTGCTCCAGCATCTATTTGTTGTCTTGCAACTTCAAGAGCTTTTAAATAGTTATGTTCCTCTATCATTGTTCTAAATAATTTTTGAACCTGATATATTATTTCTTTCACCAACACAAGTGAACTTATCATTAAAGTTGTATATTTCATTTCCAGATAGACAAGTTTCTAATAAATTTTCTTCAGGTAAAACCCTTGGTTTTTTTGATCTTTTTACTAATTCAGTTATTGCTCTTATATGGTCATAGTTTGTTCCACAACAACCACCTAAAATATTTATAGCCTGATTTTCTATAAGAGGTAGAAGATCATCTCTCATTTTTTTGCGCAGTTTCAACATAATCTCCGTTTTGATTAGGTAGACCTGCATTAGCATGTAATGATACAAATTTTTGTTGTTAATTCTTTTTATTTTTTTAAAAATAAGAGGTACTAAATCTTTAGCACCAAATGAACAGTTAAATCCAAAAAGAGGTTACAGAATCTCTATCTAAAGCAACAATTAAAGATTCCATACTTTGTCCTGTTAGTAACTTTCCTTGTCTATTTACAGTAGCTGAAATTGAAATTGGTAATTTTACATTCTTTTTCTTCAAAAAAACTTCTTCTGTTGCAAGTAAGGCTGCTTTTTGCAGTTAAACCATCGAAGATAGTTTCTAGCAAAAATTCCATCTACTCCACCATCTATAAGTCCTGCAACTTGAACTTTTATAACCTCTTTTCATTTCATCAAAAGCTTACAGCTCTTTTAAAAGGCACATCTCCTACTGGAAAAGATAAACTTTTATTTGTAGGTCCTATAGAACCAAACACATAAACTTTCTTTCCACTTTGCTTAACTGCATCTCTTGCAATTTCTGCAGATTTTTGCTAAGTCATAAACTTTATCTTCTAAATGATAATCTTTTAGTGAAATAGCATTACAGTTAAAACTATTAGTTTCAATTATATCTGCTCCAGCTTCTATGTATTTTTTTATGTACTTCAAAAATTATATCAGGTCTAGTTTCATTCAATACTTCATAACAACCTTTTGCTCCATTAAAATCTTCAGGAGTTAATTCATATTTTTGTAAAACTGTACCCATTGCCCCATCTAAAACTAATATTCTTTCTCTTAGCTCTTTTTCAAACTCAAACATATTTTCCTCATTTCTAATCCAATTTACATTTCATTCTTTCTTTGTAGAGAAAATAAAAACAAATATATTATTAAGAAAAATAAGTGAATTACGAATGTAGATTTTAGATAAAAAAATTAAATAGAATGAGCCGAGTAAATGTCGACGTGTCTGAAGCCAACTTGTTGGCAAGTTTGTCGAATTTACAGCGAATTCTTAATTTTTTTATCGTTAAGAAATCTACTCAGTAATGAACTATTTTCTTAATTTTAAGGTATTAAGTATTTGTTTTATTTTCTTATAATTCCTGTTGCATCTATTATTTTTTTAGCAGTTTCTGGTCTATTCATTGTGTATAAATGTATACCATTGATATCAGAAGCAACTAAATCAACCACTTGTTCTATTGCATAAGCAAGCCCAGCTTCTTTTTAATGCTGAAGGGTTATCTTCGTATTTTTCTAAAAATCTTTAAGAATTTTTTTAGGTATAGTACAAGAACATAAAGAAGTTATTTTTCTTTATTTGTTTTAGCATTAGTTACTGGCATAATTCCTGCAACTAGTGGAACATTAATTTGTAATTTTTTTCTAATTTATCTCTAAATGAATAAAAAGAATTCATTATCTAAGAAAATTTGTGAAATTAAAAAAATCTACTCCTGCATTAACTTTTTTTCTTTTTAAATGGAATAAATCTAATAGGTCATTAGTTTCTCTATGTCCTTCAACATAGTATGCAGCACCTATTGAAAAATTTATCACTTTTCTTTTTCATGTATATAGTTTATTAAATCTCTAGCATAACTAAAATCTCCTACTTCTAATTCTCTATCAACAGGATAGTCTCCTCTTAAAGCAAGAATATTTTCAATATTATGTTTTTTTCTAAATCTTCTAATACTCTATCTATTTCTTCTTTTTAGCTCCAATACAAGTTAAGTGAGCAACTGATTCTACTCCATTTTGATTTTTTTATTCTATCTGCTATCTCAACAGTTCTTCCTTTAGTATTTCCTCCTGCTCCATAAGTAACACTTATATAGTCAGGTTTTTCTAAAGATAATACATCTAAACAATTATAAACTTGATCTAAACCAACCTTATCATTAGGTGGAAATACCTCAAATGATGTAGTTAAACTTTTCCCTTTATAAATATCTGCTATCTTCATAATTCTCCTTTCTTATCAAAAAATCCTAAGCTTTTTAGCTTAGGAAGTCTTTTTTATCTTAGCTATGTCTCTTCCATCGCTCAGGCATTAGCACCACACTTTTTGTAGGTTGCTGAGATTTCTTAGGTACTGTCCCTCCATCTCTCTTTATGGTTTTTTTATTAGCACTTATTTTATACTATTTTTGTCAACTTGTCAATAACTATACAAAACTTTTATTTTGCCATTTTTTACTTTTCCATCTAAAGTACATTGCAAGTCCTCTAATCCATTCATCCATTGCATTTGCTAGCCATATTCCAGCTAGTCCCCATCCAAGAGAAATACCAAATAGATATGAGAATAAAACTGCCACTGTAAATACGCAAGTTATTCCCATAAACATAGGAAATTTTATATCTCCTGCTGCATGAAGTGAATTTATTATAACAATATTAAATACTCTTCCCATTTCTAATAGAATCATTAAAGGGAATATTTTTAAGTGAGGCTTTTAAAATATCTGGATTAGTCGTAAAAATACTCATAATTGGCTTTCTGAAAAGAAAAACTAAAGAAGTTGTAACAAAGGCAAAAATAAAAGCGATTTTCAAACTTTTTAAACATTTATGATAAACTTCTTTTATTTCACCTGCTCCAACTAAGTGTCCAACTTGTATTGCTGTTCCTTGACCCAATGCTATTGATAAAGTCATAGTAAAACTACTTATAAGCATCAAATATGTACGTGAAGCAATAATAGTTGTTCCCATAGTATTTACCATAGCAACTATCATAAGTTGTCCTACATTCCAAGCTAAGTTTTCACCTGCAGTAGGTAAACCTATTGATAAAATATTTTTCACTATTTTAAATGGGAAGGGTTTTATATATTTCTTTTTAAAAGTAAAATTACAATATTTACACATCATATAAAAACGCTGCCACACAACCTATTCCTCTTGATATAACTGTTGAAATTCCAACACCTGTTGTACTCTAAAACAGGCATTCCTAACCAACCAAAAAATAAAGAAAGCATTACCTATAATATTTAAAATATTTACCCTACATTAATAATAAGAGTCTCTGTTGGTCTTCCATGGCTCTTAAGTATAGCTCCACAAGATAAAATTATACCTTGAAGTATACAAAGTCCTCCCACCATTTGAAAATAATATTTTTCCTATTCCAATTAGCTCACTCGGAAGATTTATTTTTGAAGTAAACTTTCCCAAAAAAATAAATAAATTCCACCTAAAAATTATTCCTAATAAGACATTAAGAACTAACGAAACACTTATAACTTGTTTAACTCTTTTTATAATCCTTTGCTCCTAAAAATTGTGCTGTTAAAAATTGCTGTTGCCATATTAATAAAAACTAAATATTACATTCTGAATATTAAGTAGTTGTGTTATTCCACCTATCGCACCTACTGCTTCGTCACTGTAATAACCAAGCATTATTGTATCTATATTACCCTACAATTGTTACCAATAACAATTCAAAGAATATTGGAATTATTAAAGAGATTAAATTCTTTTTTACCAACATTACCAATACTATCCATGTGCATCCCTCCTAAAAAATAATAAAGGTTATTCTATAACATTTTTAAAATTGTCTAGTGAATTGTTCTAACAATACGAAATCCTATATCAACATCTTCAAATATTGCATTTTCAGTAGTACAAAAATTTTGGCATAATTCTAAATTGCTAATCCAAGCTCCACCTTTTTAATTTTCTATACACAATACCATCTTCTATACTTTCATCATCTGGCATATCATAGCACCATTCCCAAACATTTCCACTACAATCATAAAGTCCTAACTGATTAGCTTCTTTCAAGCCTACATTTTGAGTTCTTCCTTCTTTATTCTTAGCACCTGAATTTTCATAATACCAAGCTACTTCATCTATATTGTTGCTTCCTGAATATTTGTAATCAAATGTTCCTTCCATCAATAGCTTTTTGCCCTCCCTTGCAAACCATTCCCATTCAGCTTCTGTTGGTAATCTAAAAACCCTCTGTCTTTTTAAAATCTGATTTATCTTCTGCAACTATTTCTCCATCTAAATGAATTATTTTTAAAATTCCTTTTTCTTCTTGACTTAAATCATAGACTGGTTTTAAATTATATTTTTCACTTAGTTTATTACAAAATTTTAGTACTTCCCACCAGTTAACGATTTCTACTGGTTTATTAACTCCTTTAAATCCTGATGGATTATATCCCATTATATTTTCCCACATAGATTGTGTAACTGGATATTTACATACTTCTAAATTAAAAAAACTTTCTTTTTTTATATTTTTCCACCTCTAACAAAAAAATCATATATTCCTTTTGAAAATCTTCTAATTTTTTTCATTCTTATTAATCCTCCTATAATAAAAAACTGTTCTAATTTATTTGCAACAAACTCTCTTATCTTTGCATTTCTATTATAAATTTTAATTCTAGCAGAAGAAAAAAATTAATTCTATAATATTTTTAAAAAAGTCTAGTAAAAATTTTATAAATGTGTAATATCTTTCACAAAAATTGTGAAATAAAAAGCTAGCAAAAATCTAAAAAATTGTATTATTTACTAAATAAATATCTCTATTAATTATGTGTATATATTTTAATTAATCTAAAAATAAGTTTCAAATTGTAAAAAATAATACACTTGTATTTTTAAAGTATCGGAGGTAAAAAAATGCTAAAAAAACAGCATTTTTGAAATATTAAAAATCATTGAAAATGAAAGAAAAATTATCAAAAAGTAGCAGAGCTTCTAAATTTAACTGAAAGAAGTGTTCGTTATAAAATTGATGAAATCAATGAAGAGTTAGGTTCAAAGAAAATTGAAAATAAAAAAGAGAATTTTTTCTTCAGTGACTGAAAAATGATATGGATAAGCTTTTTGAAAAATATTGAAGAGAGTAATTATATCTATAGTCAAAAAGAAAGAGAAGAATTAATAATACTCTATACTTTAATGAAAAAAAGATAACTTTTTATTAAAAAGAATTAGCAGATAAATTAAGTACAAGTAAATCTACTATAAGAAATGATTTAAAGAATTTAAAGAAAATATTATTGGAGTACAATATTAAACTGCTTCAAGATGATAAGCTAAAAATACTATTTTGACTATTCTGAAGAAGATTATAGATATTTTACAGCTATTTATCTTTACAAGTATGTAAGCTTTGATAAAAAGTATGACAAAAATATTTTTTTGCAGATCTTAGTTATTTTAGGAAGATAATATACAAGGAAATTAAAGAAGAATATATAAATGAAATAGACTCTATTTCTAAAAAGAATTAAAAAAAGCTAAACTTGATTTTTATGGATGAAACATTAAATATTTTAGTTATTTTTAATGCTTATTTCAAAAAAAGAGAAGAAAAACTCAAATTTAATTCTTGATAATATAGAGATTTTTAGAAAAAAAGAGAAGAGTACACACAACTAAAGAAAAATTTTTTTCAGACTTTAGCAATACTAATTTACTTTTCTTTACAGATTATTTATTTAAAAATCAGTAGAGATGAAAAAGATGTTTTTCATAAAATTTAGAAATTGGTTAGATATTACTGTAGCTGTTATAAAAATAGTAAGAGCTTTTTGAAATAGAAAAGTAAGACTAATTTAAAAAAATATGGATGTCTTTTTAGATGAGATATTTTACTATATAAAAGCCTTTAATTTTTAGAACTAAGAGAAAAAATAAAGCTTAAAAATTCTATACTAAGAGATGTAGAGAATTTGTATCCATCGATATTTAATTTTTGAAAAAGGAATTTCTATTATTTGGAGGATATTATAGAAGAAAAAAAGTTTCTGAAGAAGAAATCGCATATTTAGTACCTTTTTTCATAAAAGCTCTGCAAAATAATAATAAAATGAATAAAAAAAGGCTGTTTTGGTAACCACTTATAAAGAAAAATATAGCACTTTTTCTTAAAAAGAAGATATAGAAACTGAATTTTTTTGGTTGATATAGATAAGATACTTACTTTGAAAAAAACTTTGAGCAAATAAAAGATCAGTTAAATGACTATGATTATATTCTTACAACATTCAATGTAGAAGAAGATTTTTATGAAAGAAATTAAACTAGCTAAAGTCATAGAGTTAAATCCTATATTAACAGAAAAAGGATATAAAAGAAACTTGAAAGATTCAGGTCTTATAAAAAAATAAAAAAATAAAGATGACTAATTTATTAAAAAAAGTAATTTTAGAAAATTCATCAGAAGTTAATGTGAAAAAAATCTTATACATAGTTTAGATGAGGGCATTTCCTGAAAAATTTATAATGATATTGACAGAAATAAATTTTCCATAGCTAACTTTTTGAAAGAAGAAAATATTTTTAGAACGAATTTAGATTCTTTTGAAAAAAATATTAAATAAATTTTTAGCTTATCTTTCTTGCAAAAATGATATTAATGATATTATAAATAAAAGCATCAAATAATAATTTTTACACATATTTAGGGTTTAAAACAGCAATAATTTTTTTCATAAATTTAATACTAAAAAAGAAGCAAGATGGTATGATAATTGCAGTAAATGAAAAAGAATTATACATAAATTCTCAAAAAAATTAATACAATTATATTAATAAATTCAACTTGTGAAATAAAAATTTAGAGGAATTATTTATAATTTTGTAAAGTTATTTTTTTGAAAAATAATAACTTTAATTTTTAATGAACAAACAGATATCTATAATTTTTTTAATAACGATGGATAATTAAATTTATTTAGTGAATTATGTGCGTAGCTTGGCTTTCCAAGTGAACACATTTATATAAAATGAGTGTGTTTTCATTCATTAACATCTAAAAATAAAAATAAAGGGGGATAGTTATGTGGACATCTGATACTATGACTTTGTCAGAAAGTATTATAACTTTCTTGATAGGATTCTCAATAGTTTTTGCTGCTTTGATAGCATTAGCACTATTTATTATCATATCATCTAAAGTTATAAATGCTTTTAGTCAAAGAGGAAGAAGTAGTAGCACCAAAGCCTGTTGCTAATGTTTCAAATAACAATGCAAACACAGCTAGTGCTAAAGCGGTTGCTGAAAAAAGACAACCAAGAGGCTGAAAAATTTAGCGGTTATAATCTCAGCTATTAGTGAAGAACTGAGAGAACCTGTTGAGAATTTCACTATCATTAGTGTAACAGAAATTTAAAAAAATTAAAAAAATTTTAAGGAATTAGGAAAGGAGAAAAAAATGAAATACGTAGTAACAGTAAATGGTAAAAAAATTTGAGGTTGAAGTTGAAAAAAGTTGGAGGAGCAGGAAAATCATTATCTCGTCAACCTGCAGAAAGAAGAGAAGCAGTTAAGTCAGAACCAGTTGTAGAAACTAAAGCAGTTGCAGCTCCAGCTCCAGTTGAAGCAGCTCCAGCAGCAACTACTACTGGTGGAACTACAATAACAAGTCCAATGCCCGGAACAATTTTTAGATGTTAAAAGTAAATGTAGGAGATAAAGTTAAATTTGGACAAACTCTTGCAATACTAGAAGCAATGAAAATGGAAAATGATATTCCAGCAACAGGAGATGGAGAAGTTGCTGAAATAAGAGTTAAAAAGGAGACGCAGTAGAAACTGATGCAGTTTTAATAGTTTTAAAATAAGGAGAGGATATTAAATGAATTTTTTTAATGTATTAGCAGAACTATTAGAGGCGTCAGGTTTTGCAGCACTTACTTGGCAGAATATAGCAATGATACTAGTATCATTCGTTTTTATTCTACCTAGCTATTGTTAAGAAATTTGAACCTTTATTATTACTGCCTATATCTTTTGGTATGTTCTTAGTAAACTTACCATTAGCAGGTTTGATGGATGAAGGTGGAATTATATATCTAATGTCTTATGGAGTAAAAAGTAACCTATTCCCTTGTTTAGTATTTATGGGAGTTGGGGGCAATGACAGATTTCTCTCCATTAATAGCAAACCCTATCAGTTTACTATTAGGAGCAGCAGCTCAATTAGGTATATATGTAGCATTTATATTTGCAACTCAAATAGGATTCACTCCAGCTGAAGCTGCAGCAATTGGAATAATTGGTGGAGCAGATGGACCAACATCTATATATATTGCAAATAACTTGGCACCACATTTACTAGCTCCAATAGCAGTTGCAGCTTATTCATATATGGCATTGATACCATTAATTCAACCACCTATTATGAAAGCTCTTACAACTAAAAAAGAAAGAGCAGTAAAAATGGGACAATTAAGAAAAGTTTCTAAAACTGAAAAAATAGTTTTCCCAATAGCAGTTGTTTTATTCTGTTCATTATTATTACCATCAGTTGCTCCATTACTTGGATTATTAATGATGGGTAACTTATTTAAAGAATCAGGAGTTGTTCAAAGATTATCTGATACAGCACAAAATGCTATGATTAATATAATAACAATTATGTTAGGTCTAAGTGTTGGAGCTAAAGCAGATGGTTCAACTTTCCTAGATGTAAGTACATTAAAGATAATAGCAATGGGACTTGCAGCTTTCTGTTTCTCAACAGCAGGAGGAGTTCTTTTAGGAAAAGTTCTTTATATAGTAACTGGTGGAAAAATAAATCCACTTATAGGTTCAGCAGGAGTTTCTGCAGTTCCTATGGCAGCACGTGTGTCTCAAACTGTTGGTGCAAAAGAAAACCCAACTAACTTCTTATTAATGCACGCAATGGGACCTAACGTTGCAGGAGTTATAGGATCAGCGGTTTGCAGCAGGATTCTTTATGATGATATTTAAAAGGAACTATGTAATAAATAAAATTTGTTAGTAACAATATTTAAAATTATAAAAAAATAGTCATAAGGTTGGGCTTAGGCTCAATCTTATACTATTTATAAAAATTTAGGAGGGATTTTTTTGTGAGCAAGGTAATGTCTTTACACGATGCAATAGCAAAATATGTTGAATCTGGAGATAGTTTATGTTTTGGAGGATTCACAACAAACAGAAAGCCTTATGCGGCTGTTTATGAAATTATTAGACAAGGACAAACTGATTTTATTGGATATTCTGGTCCAGCAGGAGGAGATTGGGATATGTTAATAGGATGTGGAAGAATAAAAGCTTTCATAAACTGTTACATAGCTAACTCAGGATATACAAATGTTTGTAGAAAGATTCAGAGATGCAGTAGAAAAGAAACATAATTTATTATTAGAAGATTATTCTCAAGACGTTATTATGTTAATGTTACATGCTTCTTCATTAGGATTACCATATTTACCAGTAAAAATTAATGGAAGGTAGTGACTTAGAATACAAATGGGGAATAAGTGCAGAAATCAGAAAGACAATTCCTAAATTGCCTGATAAAAAAATTAGAAAGAATTCCAAATCCTTTCAAAAGAAGGAGAAGATGTAATAGCAGTTCCCAGTTCCAAGACTAGATACAGCTATAATTTCTGTTCAAAAAGCTTCTATTAACGGAACTTGTTCAATAGAAGGAGATGAATTCCATGATATAGATATAGCTATCGCTGCAAGAAAAAGTTATAGTTATAGCTGAAGAAATAGTAACAGAAGAAGAAATCAGAAAAGATCCTTCTAAGAACTCTGTACCTGAATTCTGTGTTGACGCAGTAGTTCATGCACCTTATGGATGTCACCCATCACAATTATATAACTATTATGATTATGACCCAGCATTCTATAAAATGTATGATTCTGTAACTAAAACTGATGAAGATTTTGAAAAAATTCATACAAGAATGGGTTATAGATGTTAAAGATCATGATGGATACTTAGCTAAATTAGGTTTTACCAAGAGTAAGTAAATTAAGAGTAGTTCCAGGATTCCAATACGCTGCAAAATTAGTTAAGGATGGTGAATAATAATGGCAAAAGAATTATAAAAAAATTATACAAATAAAGAAATGCAAGCTATTACTATTGCTAAAGAAATAAAAGATGGGCAAATAGTTATAGTAGGGACAGGATTACCTTTAATAGGAGCAACTGTTGCTAAAAATAAATTCGCCCCTAATTGTAAACTAATAGTTGAAAGTGGATTAATGGATTGTAGTCCAATAGAAGTTCCAAGAAGTGTTGAGACTTAAGACTTATGGGACACTGTGCTGTTCAATGGTACCAAACGTAAGATTCATAGGTTTTTGAAACAAATGAATACTTAAATGGTAATGATAGAATGATAGCTTTCATTGGAGGAGCTCAAATTAACCCTTATGGAGATTTAAACTCTACTATTATCGGTGACGACTATGTAAAACCAAAAAAACAAGATTCACAGGAAGTGGAGGAGCTAATGGTATAGCTACTTACTCAAATACTGTAATCATGATGCAACATGAAAAAAAGAAGATTTATTGAAAAAAATTGACTATGTAACAAGTGTTGGTTGGGCAGGAGGACCAGGAGGAAGAGAAAAATTAGGACTTCCACGGTAACAGAGGACCTTTTAGCGGTTGTTACAGATAAAGGTATCTTAAGATTTGATGAAGTAACTAAGAGAATGTACTTTAGCTGGATACTATCCGGTGTAACTATAGAAGATATAGTTGAAAATACTGGATTTGAACTTGATACTTCAAGAGCTGTTCAATTAGAAGCTCCAACTGAAGAAATCATCAAAAATGATAAGAGAAGATATAGATCCGGGACAAGCATTTATAAAAGTTCCAGTAGAAGAATAAGAGAGGAGATAATAGATGAATTATTCAATGCCAAAAATATTTTTCAAAAATATGCCATAAGTTGGGAATTCACTAGCTAATATAGATGAAGCTAATGAAAATGCAGTGAGAGAAGTGGAAGCAGCGATTGCTGACAGTATTGCTGCAATGCAAGATGCAGGAACTCCTGATGAAAAAAATTCATGATAAAGATCAAATGACTGCATTAGAAAGAATAGCAGAATTAGTAGATGAAGGAACTTGGTATCCTTTTAAATACTCTATATAATCCAGAAGATTTTGAAACTGGAACAGGTATAGTAAAAGGGCTAGGAAGAATTGGAGGAAAATGGGCAGTAGTTGTTGCATCTGATAACAAGAAAATAGTTGGAGCTTGGGTTCCAGGACAAGCAGATAACTTATTAAGAGCATCAGACACAGCTAAATGTTTAGGAATTCCTTTAGTTTATGTACTAAATTGTAGTGGTGTTAAACTTGATGAACAAGAAAAAGTTTATGCAAATAGAAGAGGAGGAGGAACTCCATTCTTCCGTAATGCAGAATTACAACAATTAGGTGTTCCAGTAATAGTTGGAATTTATGGAACAAACCCAGCAGGTGGAGGATACCACAGTATCAGTCCTACAATATTAATAGCTCACAAAGATGCTAACATGGCAGTTGGAGGAGCAGGAATTGTTGGAGGAATGAATCCTAAAGGATATATTGACATGGAAGGAGCTATTCAAATAGCTGAAGCTACAATGGCAGCTAAACAAGTTGAAGTTCCAGGAACTATCCATGTTCACTATGACAAAAACAGGTTTCTTCAGAGAAGTTTATGATGATGAAATTGGAGTTATAGATGGTATTAAAAAATATATGGATTACTTACCAGCTTATGACTTAGAATTCTTCAGAGTCGATGAACCAACTGAACCAGCTTTAGATCCAAATGATTTATATTCAATAATCCCAATGAATCAAAAGAAAATCTATAATATCTATGATATCATAGGGACGTCTATTTGATAACAGTGAATTCTCTGAATATAAAAAAAGGATATGGACTAGAAGTTGTAACAGGACTTGCAAAAAGTTGATGGATTATTAGTAGGAGTTGTTGCAAATGCACAAGGACTATTAATGAACTATCCTGAATATAGAGAAAAAAATCAGTTGGTATTGGTGGAAAAACTATATCGTCAAGGACTTATCAAAATGAGCGAATTTGTAACTCTTTGCTCAAGAGATAGATTACCAATAGTTTGGTTACAAGATACAAGTGGAATAGATGTAGGAAACCCAGCTGAAGAAGCAGAATTATTAGGGATTAGGACAATCTCTAATCTACTCTATAGAAAAATTCACATGTACCTCAAATAGAAATTACTTTAAGAAAAGGTTCAGCTGCAGCTCACTATGTACTAGGTGGACCACAAGGTAATAACACAAATGCTTTCTCTTTAGGAACAGCAGCTACTGAAGTATATGTAATGAATGGTGAAACAGCAGCTTCTGCAATGTATTCAAGAAGACTTGCTAAAAGATCACAAAGCTGGAAAAAGATTTACAACCTACAATTGATAAAAATGAATCAATTGATAAATGAATATACAGCTAAATCAAGACCAGCATATTGTGCTAAAACAGGTATGGTTGATGAAATAGTACCTCTATATGATTTAAGAGGATATATCTCTGCGTTTGCTAATGCAGTATATCAAAATCCTAAATCAATCTGTGCTTTCCATCAAATGATTTTACCTAGAGCTATAAGAGAATTTGAAACTTATACAAAAAAATAAAAAAATATGATATAAAACTTACCCTATCCATTGATTTTATTGTCAATGGATAGAGTTGTAAGTTGATAATGGAATTTAAACTTGAATATTTATAAGAATGACTGTTAAATAATTAGAAATGAGGAAAAAAATGGAAGAAATAAGTGTATTTAAAAGTAAGTATGTTTGAAACGCTAATGTTAGCAGTATTAGCTATATATTTTTGGAGAATTTTTTTAAGAAAGAAAAATTAATATTTTAGTAAAAATATTGTTTACCGGCATCTGTTGTTGGGGGAACAATTTTTGCAATAGTATTTTATGTTTTATATTCTATGAAAATAGTTGAATTAGAATTTGACTATAAGGCAGTAAACCAACTATTCTATTGTATATTCTTTGCGGCAAGTGGAGCAGCAGCTAGTATGGCACTTTTTAAAAACAAGGTGGAAAAACTTGTTGTAATATTTTGCAGTTTTAGCAGCAGTTTTAGCGGCTTGTCAAAATGCAGTAGCATTAGCAGTTGGTAAGTTTATGAATGTTGACCCATTAATTTCAATGATGACTGGAAGTATACCTATGACTGGTGGACATGGAAATGCAGCATCATTTGCACCAATAGCAGTTGACGCAGGAGCACCAGCAGCTATGGAAGTTGCAATAGCAGCAGCTACATTCGGATTAATTTCTGGATGTATAGTAGGAGGACCATTAGGAAACTTTTATGGTAAAAAGACATAAACTTGAAGATCCATTACTAGATGGAAAAGAAGAAAAAGCTGAATTAGCTGGTGAAGAATCTACAGGAATTTTAATGGGAAAAAAAGCCATATTGTTCAAGCTGTATTCTTAATGTGTATAGCTATTGGTATTGGACAAATAATAACAAATGGTTTTAGCAAGTATAAATGTAAAATTCCCTATACATGTAAGTTGTATGTTTGGTGGAATCTTAGTAAGATTATTTTTTTGATGCTAAAAAAAGGAAATCATGATGTTTTATATGAAGCTATAGATTCTGTTGGAGAATTTTCATTAGGACTATTTGTATCAATGTCAATTATTACTATGAAAATTATGGCAATTATCTGGATTAGGAACATCTTTAGTTGTATTATTAATGGCTCAAGTAATATTTATACTATTTTTTTCTGTTACTTATTAACATTCAGATTATTAGGAAAAAAATTACGATGCAGCAGTAATGGCAGTAGGACATACTGGATTCGGATTAGGAGCTGTTCCAGTTGCAATGACTACTATGCAAACTGTATGTAAAAAAATATAGATATTCTAAGTTAGCATTCTTTGTAGTTCCAGTAATTGGAGGATTTATAAGTAATATATCAAATGCAATAATTATAACTAAGTTTTTAGATATAGCTAAGAGCTTACATGCTGTATGGATTGGATAAATTATATTTTTTTAAGGAAAGGATAAATATATGAGTATATTTACGATGGGAATAGATGTTGGTTCAACAGCATCTAAATGTATAATATTGAAAGATGGTAAAGAAATTGTAGCAAAAAGCTGTTATATCAGTAGGGACAGGAACTAGTGGACCAGCTAGAGCCATGAAAGAGGCTTTTAGATCAAATTGGTTTAAGTTCTGTAACTGAATTACAAGGAGCTGTTGCAACTGGTTATGGAAGAAACTCTTTAGCAGAAGTTCCAGCTCAAATGTCTGAATTATCTTGCCATGCAAAGGGAGCATATTTTCTATTTCCAAATGTTCACTCAATTATTGATATCGGAGGACAAGATTCAAAAAGCATTAAAAAAATTGGAGACAATGGAATGCTTGAAAACTTTGTTATGAACGATAAATGTGCTGCAGGAACAGGAAGATTTCTAGATGTAATTGCAAAGGTCTTGGAAGTAAATCTAGAGGACCTAGAAAAAAATTAGATGAAAAAAATCAACTGTAGATGTAGCAATAAGTTCAACTTGTACTGTATTTGCAGAATCTGAAGTAATATCACAACTTGCTAAAGGGACAAAAAAATTGAAGATATAGTAAAAGGGATCCACACTGCTATAGCTAGTCGTGTTGGTAGTTTGGCAAAGAGAATTGGAATAAAAGATGATGTTGTTATGACAGGTGGAGTTGCACTTAACAAAAGGTATGGTAAGAGCTCTAGAAAGAAATCTAGGTTTCAAACTTCATACTAATGAATATTGTCAATTAAATGGGGCAATAGGTGCTGCATTATTTGCTTACCAAAAATATACAATGACACATCAATAAAATTAAAAACTTTGGTATTAACTTCATAGAAAATAGTTTTTTTATAGAAATGTAATTATACTATTTTCTATAAAATAATATAGACAAATAAGATGTACTTATAAATGAATAGGAGGAAATGAAATGGGAAAAATGGAAAAATTACCTAATAAAACACCTAGACCGATAGAAGGGCACAAACCAGCTGCTGCTATCTTAAGAGGTGTGGTTGATAAAGTTTATGCAAATGCATGGGAAGCAAAAAAGAGAGGAGAGTTAGTTGGATGGAGTTCATCTAAGTTTCCAATCGAATTGGCTAAAGCTTTTGACTTAAATGTTGTATATCCTGAAAACCATGCTGCATCAGCAGCAGCTAAAAAAGATGGATTAAGACTATGTCAAGCTGCAGAAGATATGGGATATGACAATGATATTTGTGGATATGCTAGAATCAGTTTAGCATATGCTGCAGGAGAACCAACAGATGCAAGAAGAATGCCACAACCAGACTTCTTACTATGTTGTAACAACATCTGTAACATGATGACTAAATGGTATGAAAATATAGCAAGAATGCACAATATTCCATTAATAATGATAGATATACCTTTCTCAAATACAGTAGATGTACCTGAAGAAAAAAATTGATTACTTAGTAGGACAATTTAATCATGCTATAAAAACAATTAGAAGAATTAACAGGAAAGAAATTTGATGAAAAAATTCGAAGATGCTTGTGCAAGAGCAAATAGAACTGCAGCTGCTTGGTTAAAAATCTTGTAAATATATGGGATACAAACCATCTCCATTAAGTGGATTTGACTTATTCAACCATATGGCAGATATCGTTGCAGCAAGATGTGATGAAGAAGCAGCTATGGGATTTGAATTACTAGCAGAAGAATTTGAACAATCTATAAAAAGAAGGAACTTCAACTTGGGAATATCCAGAAGAACACAGAATTCTATTTGAAGGAATTCCTTGTTTAGTCAGGATTAAAACCATTATTTGAACCTTTAAAAAGATAATGGAGTAAACGTTACTGCAGTTGTTTATGCACCAGCATTCGGATTTAGATATGAAAATATAAGAGAAATGGCAGCAGCTTATTGTAAAGCACCTTGTTCTGTATGTATAGAAACAGGAGTTGAATGGAGAGAAACTATGGCTAAAGAAAAATGGTATAAGTGGAGCACTTGTAAACTATAACCGTAGTTGTAAACCTTGGAGTGGTGCAATGCCAGAAATAGAAAAGAAGATGGAAAGAAGATTTAGGAATCCCAGTTGTTCACTTTGATGGAGACCAAGCTGACGAAAGAAACTTCTCAACTGAGCAATATAATACAAGAGTACAAGGTCTTGTTGAAATAATGCAAGAAAGAAAAGAAGAAAGATTGGCAAATGGAGAAGAAGTTTATACAAACTTTGAAAAATACTAAAAGAAACTGACTGGTCTAAAGAAACAATAAAAACATTAATATTAGGAGGAAGAAAGAAAGATGGCTGAAATTAAGGAATTGTTAGAACAATTTAAGTACTATGCAGAAAAACCCTAGAAAGCAATTAGACAAATATCTTGCTGGAAGGAAAGAAAGCAGTAGGTATATTCCCTTATTATGCACCTGAAGAAATAGTTTATGCAGGTGGAATGGTTCCATTTGGTGTATGGGGAGGACAAGGACCTATTGAAAAAGCAAAGGATTATTTCCTACTTTCTATTACTCATTGGCTTTAAGATGTTTAGAAATGGCTTTAGATGGAACATTAGATGGTTTATCTGCTTCAATAATTACTACACTTGACGATACATTAAGACCATTTTCACAAAAACTATAAAAGTAAGTGCAGGAAGAAAGATACCTATGGTATTCTTAAACCATGGACAACATAGAAAAGAAGAATTTGGTAAACAATACAATGCAAGAATTTTCAGAAATGCTAAAGAAGAATTAGAAAAAATCTGTGATGTAAAAATTACTGATGAAAATTTAAAAAATGCATTCAAAGTTTATAATGACAATAGAGAAGAAAAGAGAAGATTTATAAAAATTAGCTGCTAAACATCCACAAAGTATTAAAAGCATCTGATAGATCTAATGTTTTAAAAAGTTCATACTTCATGTTAAAGGATGAACATACAGCTTTTACTAAGAAAAATTAAATCAAGAATTAGAAGCTATTCCTGAAGAACAATGGGATGGAGTAAGAGTTGTTACAAGTGGAGTTATCACTGACAACCCCTGGACTTCTAGAAGTATTTGATAACTACAAAGTATGCGTAGTTGCAGATGATGTAGCTCATGAATCAAGAGCATTAAAGGTTGATATAGACTTATCTATAGCTGACCCAATGTTAGCACTTGCTGACCAATTTGCTCGTATGGATGAAGATCCTATTCTTTATGATCCAGATATATACAAAAGACCTAAATATGTATTAGATTTAGTTAAAGAAAATAATGCAGATGGTTGTCTACTATTTATGATGAACTTCAATGATACTGAAGAAATGGAATATCCATCATTAAAAACAAGCATTTGATGCTGCTAAAGTTCCATTAATTAAAAATGGGATACGATCAACAAATGGTAGACTTTGGACAAGTTAAAACTCAACTTGAAACATTTAACGAATTAGTACAATTAAGCAGATTCTAGGAGGAAAAAAATGGATCAAAAATATGGGAATATGATGATTTTATTTTTCAAAGGTGACGAACTAAAAAGGTATGACAGCAAAAAGGTAAGGACAAAGTTAAAGCTGGAGGTCAAACTGATTTAGTAATACCAGCAGTAACTCCTGATGGATTACCTCTTAAAAAAATAGCTGACAATGCTTTTTACAGAAGAGGATTAACTTCTGTAGTAATTCCTGACACAGTTGAAAGTATAGGATATGACGCTTTTTGGAGTATGTAAATTAAAAAGAAGTTAAATTACCAGAAGCATTGGTAAATATAGAAGGATTTGCATTCTATAGAAATAAATTAACTAAAGTTGAATTTGGAAGCAAAAGTAAAAAGAATAGAACCAAGTGCATTTGCTATGAATGAACTTTCTGAAATAGCTCTTCCTGAAACTTTAGAATATATAGGAGCATCAGCTTTCTATAAAAAAATGCTTTTTGAAACAATAACTTTCCCTAAAGCATTGACTAAAAATAGATATGTATGCTTTTAGAAAAAAATAATATTCACAAAGTTCAAGTTGCAAATTCAGTAGATTTACATAAGTTTGCATTTGAATCTTTCACAACTGTTGAAAGAGTATAGTTAAAAAAAGGTTATTTGTCAGATAGTGTTGATAAAAAAAGTTTAGACTATGATCTGATAGAATTAAGAGAATTTTTGAGAATTAAAAACTTAAAAAAATTCTCTTTTTTTTTATTGAAACTAAATCATATTATTGAAATAATTGTATTAAAAAAATTAAGTACTAATTGAAATAATACTTTCTTGAATCAATACGCGCTTTTTAAAAATTACTAAATTTTAAATATTCAAATGTTGTTGATAGAAATTTTTTTCTATCAACAACATTTATTATAAAGCAAAAAAATGAAAGTACTATTGACATTAATTATCTTTAGGAATTTTTTTGTTATAACTGAAGATTCTATAAGATAAGTATAATAATTAAAAACATTTATTTTTTTAATAAATTTTTATTATAAAAAATATATAATATACTATTGACTATTTTTAAAAAAATAGGTATACTATATGTATACAAGCTTTAAAAAGAAATAAATATTTATTTTCTAATTTAATTGTACTTAATAAAAAAACAATAGGAAGTGAATTATATGAAACTAACAGATGATCAAAAAGATTTATTGAATGGAAAAATATGGCGAAGGAGCAGCAATAGCAATGAAAAATTCAGATAGCTATAGGAGAATCATTTGAAGCTGAAAGAATGGTTCCTATAACAAGAGCCCATGTTGCACTTAGTAATCAAGATGCGGATCTGTGGTTTGCAGAAAAAGTTATTAAATGCTGGAGCAAAATGTAGAGTTACTCCTACAGTTAACCCTGAGATTCTGTTTATCGTATTTTTAAAAGAAAAAAAGGACTTGTACTTGAAGAAGATTATAAGATGATGAAAAAGAACAGAAGAAGCTTATAAGGCACTTGGTGCTCAATTAACATATAATTGTACTCCATATATTGACACAAATGTTCCAAATTTTGGAGAAATTATTGCTTTTTCTGAATCAAGTGCGACACCTTATGCAAATGCAGTATGGGGAGCAAGAACAAATAGAGAAGGAGCTAATAGTGCTTTGTGTGCGGCAATAACAGGTTATGTTCCTGAATATGGGTTATTATTCGATGAAAAATAGAAAAGGAAATATTTTTAGTTGAAGTAAAAGCAGATATGAAAAAAATGATTATTGTTATCATATGTTAGGAATGTGTGGAAAAAATAGGACATGGAATTCCTGTATTTACTGGTTTACCTAAACATATTTCTAAAGAAGCTTTTAAAGGAATTTAGGAGCACAACTAAATACATCTGGAGCATATGACATGTATCATATTTTAGGTGTTACTCCAGAAGCACCAGATTTAGAAAGTGCTTTTTGGTAATAAGGAACCTCAAAGAAAAGTTATTATAACAAATGAAGATTTTGAAGATGTTTTTAAAAAGAAATTTCTATTGGAAGGAAACAGAAAAAAATAGATTTTGTAATGTTTGGATGCCCTCATTTTACACTTGATGAAGTAAAGTACATTGCTAATAGAATTAAAGATAAAAAAATTAAAAAAAGATATGTATATTTTGACATCCAGTTATATAAGAGATATGGCTATAAGAATGGGACTTAATGATATTATTGAAAAAAAGCAGGAGGCTCAATAATTCCAGATACTTGTCCTGATCAACCATGTTGGCATCATCTAAAAGGAAAAAAATTGGAGTTACAGAATCACCAAAATGTGCATATTATCCTCAAAGAAGAGGGATATATTTTGTAATTAGAGATTTAGATACATGTATAGAAGCTGCATTGACTGGAGAGGTGAAGTAAAAAAATGAAAGAAAAAATTTTTAAGTGTCATAAGATTTCAGAAGGGTTGTATTGAAGGGAAGTCATCATTTCAAAAGATGATGTAATGTTTTATCTTATAAAACCTGAGACTGGAGAAGTTATTGAACCAGAACATGATTTAGAAAAATAAAAATTATATCAAATAAAAATATTAATTTTTTTCCAAGTGGAAAAAGGAAGTTCAGTTGTACAAGCAGACGGACTTTATCAATTAAAAAAATGAAGAATAATGCTCCTAAAGCTATGATAATACAAAGACCTGAGACTGTTTTTAGTTGCAAGTGCAATTATTATGGAAATACCAATGGTTGATAAAGTTGAAGAAGAATTTTATAAAATAGTTAAAAAAATGGAGATAGAATAAGATTAGATGCAACAAATGGAAAAAAATAGAAATTTTTATAATTCAAGGAGGGTATATGAAATTCAAAAAAATTAAATTATTAGTGGTATTTTTTTATTTGTTTTTTTATGTTATTTGGTTGTGGAAAAAAAGTAATGAAAAATAATGAAGCAAAAACAAGAGAAAGAAATAGTTTTTAAAAAGTTGCACATGTTGAACCTGAAACAAGATCTACCAATAGAGCTCTTCTAATCTTTAAGGAAGAAGTAGAAGAAGCTTCTAAGGGAAGTATAAAAAAATAGAAATATATCCAAATGGAGCTCTTGGAGGAGATGTTCAATTGACAGAATCTGTTGCGATGGGAACGATTGATATGGCTTTGCCTTCAACATCTGTTTTAACATCATATACTGATAATTTTGGAATTTTAGATATGCCTTATCTTTTTACATCTTCGGAAGCCGCATTTAATGCAATGGATGGAAAAAAATGGGTGAATATTTTAATGAAACTCTAAAAATCATCTGGATTAGTAAACTTAGGTTATACATATAATGGGTACTAGAAGTATAACAAATAGTGTAAGAGAAGTAAAGAAACCAGAAGATTTAAAAAGGAATAAAAAGTTAGAGTAATGGAAAGCCCCGTTTTTTTATCGACTTCTTTAGAACGTTAGGTGCTAATCCAACTCCTATGAGTTTTACTGAAGTATATACTGCTTTTACAACAAGGTGCTGTTGAAGCACAAGAAAAATCCACCTTTCATTAATATTTGCAAATAAATTTTTATGAAGTACAAAAAAATTTTTAAGTATTACAGAACATGTCCATAATTTTCTTGCATTTTATTATGAATGCAGAGAAATTTAATTCTTTAAGCGATGAACAAAAAGCTATATTACAAGAAAAAAAGCAAAAAAATATAGAAAAATCAAAGAAAAATGGAACTTGAAGATAATAATAAATATATAGAATTATTGGGAACTGAAGGAAAAATTAAAAAGTTAATATTTTAACTGCTGATGAAAAAAAGAAGAATTCAAAAAGCCCTTCCAACCAATGTATGATAAATATAAGAAAAAAATTTTGGAGATGATTTATTCAATATTGCAGATGAATATAATAAATAACTATTATATTGAGGGAGGCTAATATGAAAAAAATTCTTCAAAAAAATATGATAAATTTGAGGAGCATTTATTAATAGGAACTTTAGTTTTCAATGTATTACTGATTTTTTTTCTCAAATTCTTATGAGAACAATTTTTAATTACTCATTGTCTTGGACAGAAGAATTATCTAGATATATTTTTTTATTTGGCAAACTTGGTTAGGAACAAGCGTTGCATTAAAAATATAAACAACACATTAGAGTTGAAATATTAATAAATTTTTTTAAAAAAACAAAAAAATAAAAAAATATTAGAAATATTAGTAAATTTTATTTGGATCAGTTTTAGTACTTTCTTATTGTATGCAGGTATTTTTATTGTGTAAATCTATGATAGCAAGAAATGTATTGTCTTCAGGAATGAGAATACCTTTAGTGTTTATCTATTCTTGTTTACCTATAAGCTCATTGATTGTTTTAATTAGATTAATTAATGATACAATAAATTTAATTAAGAGAAAAAGAGTAGGTGAGAAATGTATGGATGTAGCTATGTTATTCTTAATATTTTTTTTATTCTACTTATGCTAAGTGTACCTATAGGATATGCAATTGGAATAGCAACATTAATTACTTTGATTTGTTTTTCAAGTATACCAATTACAATGATAGCCCAAAATGCTGTAGCAGGAGTAGATTCATTTCCTTTATTAGCGATTCCTTTCTTTATGTTGGCAGGAAATTTAATGAGTAGTGGTGGAATAGCAAAAAGACTTGTAGATTTTTTTGAAAGTATAATAGGACATATAACAGGTGGTTTTAGGAATGGTAACAGTAGTTGTGTGCATGTTTTTTTGCAGCTATATCTGGTTCAGCAGTAGCTACTGTATCAGCTGTTGGAGCTTTTATGATACCTGAAATGGTGAAACATGGATATAGTAAATCTTTTAGTGCCGCATTGACTGCAGCAGCAGGTACAATAGGAGTAATAATTCCTCCAAGTGTTCCTTTTTGTTATCTATGGAGTTGTATCAGGAACATCAATTACAGAGTTATTTACAGCTGGTTTTTTTACCGGTATTTTAATGGGAGTAGCTTTGATAATTATTTGTTATATTGTTTCAAAGAAAAAAATGGATATAAAGGGACTGATAGAAAACCTTCTTTAAAAAAGAAATTTTTTTATAAGTTTCAAAAAAAGCATTTTGGGCAATTTTATCACCAGTTATTATCTTAGGTGGAATTTATTCAGGAAAAATTTACACCTACTGAAGCAGCTGTAATATCAGTAGTATATTCTTTTTATAGTTGGAGTTTTTTTATCTATAAAGAATTAACTTTTTAAAAGGTGCATATGTTGCTTTTTAAAGATGCAATAGTAGTTAATGGGGCAACAACATTTATGGTAGGTTTATCTACAGCTTTTTGCTGCACTTTTAACAATGGAACAAATACCAGCTAAAAATTGCTTCATTTATATTATCAATTAGTAATAATGGATTCATAGTTCTTCTATTGATTAATATTTTTCTTACTAGTTGTTGGAATGTTTATTGATAATATACCTGCAACTATAATACTTACTCCTATTTTACTTCCAATAGCAGTTTTCTTTTTGGAATGTCTCCTATTACATTTGGAATAATGCTAACAATGAATTTAGCTATTGGTTTCTGTACACCACCATATGGAATAGATTTATTTGTTGCCTCAGCTATTTCAAAAAGTTGGAATGGATCAAATTTCTAAACAAATATTAAAATTAATAGTTGCTTTAATTATAGTCTTGCTGTTGGTAACTTATGTTAAACCTATAACAACAATTTTTTTCTAAATTGAAAGGAGATTATAAAAATGAAAAAAATTGTTTTGGATAATAGATGAAGAATGGTCTGATTATGAAATTGAAATTGAAATTTTTAAAAAGAAACTTTTCCAGATTGTGAAATAAAAATGTCAAATTATAATTATAAAGAAGATTTGGAAAAAAATTTGGATATAAAGCTGATGGGATTTTTAGCACAAGTTTATGCAGATATTCCAAAAAAACTACCATTGACAAATTAGAAAAATTGTAAAGGAATTGCTATTTATGGAGGTGGTTATGATAGAATAGATATAAAAGCTGCCAAAAAAATAAAAAAATATCTCAGTTACTAATGTACAAGGGTATTGTGCAGAAGATTTAGCAGACTATATAATTGCAGCAATGTATTTATTTAACAAGAAAATAGAATATTTTTTTATAATAATTTAGATAGTAAATTTTGGGGAGCACCTGCTGTTAAACAAAAATATAAAAAAAGACTGAGTAATCAAAAAGTTATTAATAATTGGTTTTGGAACTATTGGTAAGATACTTGCCAAAAAGAGTATCTTCTCTTGGAATAAAGGTTTTTGGCTTATGATGAATTTTTTTATCAGAAGCTGAAATAAAAAAATATAATGTTGAAAAAGTTTCTTGGGAAGAGGGATTAAAACAAGCAGATTACATTAGTATAAATTTAAAAAGGATGCGATGAGAATATTGATAAACTTTCTATGAAAGATTTTAAACTAATGAAAAAAATACAGCTTATATTATTAATACAGCAAGAGGAAAAAAATATTAAAAGAAGATGACTTGATTGAAGCGGTAAAAAAATAAAAATAATAGCTGGTGCTGTGCTTGACGTTATAAAAACTGAACCACCTACTGGAGATGAAGCTATTTTACATTGTGACAATATAATTGTGACACCACATATTTCATATATATCAGAGGAATCTTTTAAAGATTTGAAATTAAAAAAACTTTAAAAAAATTTAATAGATATGATGAATGATAAAAAAACCAATAGACTTGGTTAATTAAATATGAATTTATTTAATTACTAATACAATAGTTTCTTTTTAAGTTTTTCTTTAAATTGTGTTATAATTAGATGAAAAAGAAAAAAAGAGGTGTTTACATTGTTTGAAAAAAATAGAAATAAAAAAAGAAAAAAACTTTAGCATCTATTGCTTATGATACAATAAAAGCTGGAATTGTTTCTGGTGAAATTAATAATAGTTTGTCATTATCTGAGAATACTTTAGCAAAAAAATTCTTAATATGAGTAGAACTCCTATAAGGGAAGCTATAAAAAAGATTAGAGGCTGAAAGTTATTTAAAAAAAGTGTTGATGGTGTTGGTTTAATTGTTCAAGAACTTTCATTAAAAGATTTAGCAGAAATATACGAAGTAAGAACAGCATTAGAAAAAAAGTTGCATTAGAATCAGCAATTTTTTTAAAATAGACTCTCAAAGTTTGTCTAATTTAAAAAAAGTGAATTAGAAAAATATTCTAATCTCATATAATTTAAATAATCGAGTAGATGATGAATATTTATATGAGTTAGATTCAAAATTTCATAACACACTATATTTAGCTAGTGAAAAAATACATGTGTTAAAGAGATTTTAAAAAAACTTTAGAAATTAAAATACATAGATATCAATATAAAAGCCTATAAGGTATCAAATACTGGAAAAAGAGGCAACAATTCAGCATTTAAATATCCTAAAAAGAAGTTAAAAAGTAAAAAAATTTAGAAAATGTCAAAAAAATTATTAGAAGAACATATAAAATGGTCATTTGAAATATTAAAAGGATGCTATGTTAAAAATAGAAAAATACTTAATATAGGTAAGGGGTAGTTTACAACTATCCCTTTTTAAGATCAAAAAAAGTAAGTTAGAGATTTATAATCTCTAGATTATTTTTATAGTAGAAAGTTATAGGTTCATTAATCCATAACAAGTTAAAAATTCTTCTATACTTTTTATCTTTTACATAAAAAAATTCTTTTATAGATTTTTTTCTTCAAATAGATTATAATTCTTTTTTTAACTCAGTTGTAGCTAAATTTAAAAATTTCACCTTTTTCTTATATTTCTAGCTAAAGCCTTCAAAAAGCTCTTTCTAGGAAATCTATATCTTTGTAATTTGACATAACATTTCTATCATTCAACCATTTAAATATTCTGTCAAAAATCTTTTGGAAAAAAATATTTCTATTTTTTTCTCAATTGCATTCAATATTTTTCTTTTCAATGAGTTTAATATCTTTATTAAATAAATTATTAAAAGTTTTTGGATAAAAAAATGATCTATGAACATATCTGAAACTATACCCTTTAAAAAATTCCAAATTTATCTACTAATAATTCATTTAAATAGTTTTCTTTTCTATCTGAAACTTTTATCAATTATTCTATGCAGTCTAATACCCTTCTTTTAAAAGCTTCTGGAAGCTCTATTCTATCAACTAAAGCCTTTATAATAATCTCCTGTAAAATTACCATACAAAGTATTTTTTTATCTGTGCTTTCATCAATCTCAATTGAAATTAATGAGTGTCCTAAAAAAATTCATAATTTTTCCTTTCTAAGTAATATTTTTTTATTTTATGATGTTATCATATTTACAATAATTTTGTCAAATCTGACATAAATGAGGAACAAAAAAATATAGATATAAAAAAAATTATTATAGTATTTTTCAATAGTTTAAATTTTTTTCTTAGGGAACAAAATGAAATCTTAATCTATTCCTTGAATATTTTTCTGAAAAATTGTATATTATATAGACAGATTAAAAAGAAAAATGAGGGGATATAGATGAAAAAAAGGTAAGATTTACGATTTCTGATTTTATGAATGAGATAATAAAAAAAGTGATTCAGAGTACTTTAGATTACCAATTGGGAAAAATAGGCAATATAATATTTAATTACTACATAGATAAGAACTTAAATAAGGTTGTATTAGAAGATTCACTAGGGGAAGTTATACAATTTAACTTAAATAAAAAGTAATGAAGAAATTTATCTTGATACTTTAATAAGAAATAAAAATAGAAATAGAAGCAGAATATTGGAGAAATATATTCTTTAGCTACATAAATAATTTAAGATATAAAAAGGGAAGAAATATTGTTTGCAAAGATTTTTTTAAAAAAATATTGAAACTGCATTAAAAGATGGAAATAAAATAAAAAAATAAAAATATCATAATTATATAAGACTTATCAATCCATATTTTATAAAAGTATCAGATAGTGAAAGTCGTTCATATTTATTTCTGCTATTGTGAGAAAGAATAAAGATTATAGAAATTATAGAATATCTGAAATAGAAGAAATATGGATTTACTAATGAGAAAAGATTGAGATAAAAAGATAGAAAAATATATTGATGAAGTCTATAGAAAATTTTTGATCCATTTTTATCATATAATAATAGAGTGAAAAGTCAAAATTTACAGAAAAAAAGGCTTGGAACTTTATGAAAAAGTATTAACTAATAGACCCAAAGTTTTTGACTAAAGAGGAAAAATATTTATACTTTTTGAATGTGATAATAAATTAGCAGTAGTATACTTTTGCACAATTCTTTTTCATTAATTGAAATTTTAGAACCACAAGAATTAAGAGAGAAATTAAAAAAATGAACTAGAAAAATACATTTAAAAATATAAAAAAATAAGGAGGAAAAATGCTTAGTTTGAGGGGAAGTAGAAAGAGAAAAAAACAGAGCAAATCATTCAAAAAAATTTTTTTAAGAAGCTATGCAGAAAAATGAAAAAGAGTCAAGATAGGAAAGATTTAAAAAAACTTGGCTAGTTTTTTTGAGTTACAAAATGAACTGCCTAATAAGAAAGTAGAAGATATAGAAAAGATAGCAACTAGAACTTATATCAGGAATTGAAAGTATATTATACTAAGAAAAAAAGAAGTTGAAAAAAATATCAAAGTGTAGGAATAACTAATGGGGACTATGTAGGGAATGAAATATTAGAAAAAAAGTAGCTGATGAAATAGAAGAAGCAGAAATTGTAGATACAAAAAGAAAGTTATTGAAGATATGAAAGAAGCAAGTAATGTCTTATCTCAATATAATGAGGCTATGATATATGAAACTGCTGCAATAAAAGAACCACAATTAGTTGCAAATGTCTTTAAGTGCTAATTCTGTAAATAATTATGTTGATAGTATAGATACGGTGATAGATAATGCTAATAAAAAGTATCATAGAAAGTGTCACAACTAAGGCAGAAACAATAAATCAAAAATCCTAATTTAGATGGTTTTATTTTTTTGAAGAATATCATGCTGGAACATTTTAATATAGATGCAGCTGTTAAACAAAAAGTCTTATCATGCAGAAGCATTAAAAACCAGAACTTGGAGAAACTTATGGAAAAAAATTCTATTGATATTGTTATAGAAGATAGTGGAAAATATGTTAAGAAATACTCTGCGAAAAGCATATAAAAAAATGCTAATGAAACTGCAAAAATCTTTTTATGATAAAAATAACTGGATATAAATATAAATTTCAATCAAAATTAGTACCAACAGACCAAACAAAAGAAATAGTTAATTCAGTTGATAAAATAAAAGTTTGATAATGTTGAAAGTAAAGGAATAACTCAAGACAGAGATTAAAAAAATATTCAAAATGAATTACAAAGTGGAAATAAAAAAATAGATATATTTAGCTTTTAAAAAAAGATGTTAATACTATTTCAATATCAAAACAAATAGGAAAAACAAGCTATGATCAATGGAACAATGGGACTTGGTATAGGAATGGTAGCAAATATAGGAGCAAATATTATCACAGGAAAAAGGAGTTGAATCAGAGGAAGTTATTGAAGCAGGAATAAAAACAGGAGCCTCTATGGGAATGGCAACAGCTGTTGCTGGTGGGATAAGAGTTGCTGTTGAGAAAAAAAGTTATTCCAACAGTATTTTCAAGGATATTGACAAATAATACTATTGGTGCAATAGCAGTAGCTTCAATGGATATAGTAGGAACAGCCTTTAAATTAGGAAGTGGAGAAATAACTTTAGGTAAAGCAGTAAAAGATGTTGGAAATTCAATTAGTGCTAGTTATGGAGCAATAATATCTTCTGGAATAGGATTTTCAGGTGGAATGGCATTGGCTACAACAATAGGATTAGGTACAATAGGGAACAGTTGGAACTATATTAACAGGAGGGGTAGCTTTAGTAGGTGGAGCAGTTTGTGGAGTTGTTGGAAGTAAAGGTTGGAGGAGCAATAGCAAATGGAATAGGAACAGTTGCAGAAACTATTGTAGATGGAGCAGTAGATGTAGTTAAAGCAGGTAAAGAAGTAGTAAAAAAAGTCTTGCTAGTGGAGTATGGAATGGACTTAAAGGTAGCTGGTAATACAGTAACTTTCAGGAGCTAGTTCTGTTGTTAGTAGTATTGGAAGTTTCTTTTAGAGGACTATTTAGTTAGTAATTTTAATTTACATATAAAAAAATTTAGGAGGGTTAAAAAAATGGAAACAAATTTAGTTAAGTATTTAAGAGCAAGAAGACCAATAATTTGGATAAATAGTGGGAGATTATAAAGAAATTGATACTATTGTTAAAGAAGCAACTAAAAGATTATAAGGACAAAGCTATATATGAATACAGAGCTTTTAGGAGCAGTTGATTTTGAAACTAAAGTAAAAGAAGAGAATATAAGTGATCTATACAGTTTTTTTAGATACTTTGTATTCAGAGGGATAAAGACTAATGTATTTCTATTAATTAAAAAAATACAGAAGAAGAAATGAAAGATGCTAGAAAATATTGCCTACATTAAAAAGATAGCTGAAACAAGATATTCAAATTTAGACTATAATTTTACAATAATAGTTGTAAGTGAAACTGAAACAGTACCAAAAAGAATTAGAAAAAAATTTACTTCAATATTGGATATTCCAAATATGTCAAAAGATGAAATAGAAAAATATATTTTAAAATTTTCTAAAAGATAATAATATAAAAGTAGATGAAAAAAAGATATTGGAGAAGTTGCTATTTCATTAAAAGGATTAACTAAACTAGAAATAGATCATGTACTTAATATGATAATTGAATCAAAAAAATAATATTTCTATTTCAGGTAGAGATATAATAATAAAAGAAAAAAAGGTCAAATTATAAAAAAATCATCAATATTAGAAATAATAGACTTTTAAAGAAAAAAATTGAAGATATTGGAGGTTTAGAAGGGTCTAAAAAGAATGGCTTAAAATCTAAAGCACAAGTATTTTAGAAGATTAGATGAAGCTAAAAAAATTTGGAGTGGATACACCAAAAGGAGTATTGCTTGTAGGGATGCCAGGATGTGGAAAAAAAGTTTAGCTGCTAAAAGCTAGTGCAAGACTTTTTCAATGTACCACTATTAAGACTTGATATAGGAAGATTATTAGGTAAAATATGTTGGAGAATCTGAACATAATATGAGAGTGGCATTAAAAAACTGCTGAATCAATAAGTCCTTGTATATTATGGATAGATGAAATAGAAAAAAAGCCTTTTGCAGGAATAAATCAAGATGGTGGAGCTAGTGATATTACAAAAAGATTATTTGGACAATTTTTTTGACTTGGTTACAAGAAAAAAAGAAAATACAGTTTTTTTGTTGTAGCAACTGCTAATGATATAACAGCTTTTCCTCCTGAATTTTTTTAAGAAAGGGAAGATTTGATGAAGTATTTTTTTATTGATTTTCCTAATGAAGAAGAAAGAGAAAGAATATTTGAAAATACACTTTAGAAAAAAAGAGGAAAACTTACAGATGACATTGATATAAATGAATTAGCAGAAAAAGTAAACAGAAGGATACTGTGGAGCAGATATAGAAGAAGTCGTTAAAAAAATACAGTTGAAAAAATATTTTTTTGTACTTGAAGAAAGAAAAAGAGAAATAACAACTCAAGATTTATTAGAATCAGCTAAAAAATATTGACTCGTTAACAAATATTTTGACAGATAAAGATAGAAGTTTTAAAGAAAAGTTATGATAAATTTAAAATTAAATCAGCTTCTAAAAAAATTACCAGTTAGCCAAAAGAATAAAAAGAAAAATAAAAAAAAGGAAAATCAGGAATTCTACATTTAAAAGATATGATAATAGTAAATGGTGGAAAATATACACCATCATTCTTTCAGATGAAGAAAAGAGAAGTTTTGTGATTTAGAAGTGTGTAAATATCCAGTAACTCAGGATATGTGGATGGAAATAATGAATAGTAATCCTTCAAATATTTTATAGGAGGAGAAAAAACCAGTTGAAAATGACATATATGGTGGGAAGCTTTTGGAATATTGTAATAAATTAAGTGAAAAAAATATGATTTAGAACCTGTATATGATTTAAGCCAAAGAGAAGAGGAATTTTAAAAAAATAAAACATTTGGATGGTGAAATCAGTATATCCAAATGTAGCAGATTTTAGAAAAGACAGAAGGTTTTAGATTACCAACTGAATTAGAATGGGAATGGTTTTGCAAGTGGTGGAGAAAGTAGCTATTCAAGATGGGAACATTTTTATATCAAATATTTCAGGAAGTAATAATATAGATGAAGTAGCTTGGATTGAAAAATAATTCTAATGGACAAAACACATGATGTAGGGAATGAAAAAAACCAAATCAATTAGGACTTTATGACTGTTCAGGAAATGTTTATGAATGGTGTTATGATACAAGAACTTCTGGATATATATCTGAGGATTATCCTTATGTTTTATGATGCTAGTACAGAAAAATAGAAAGATAAAAGGTGGAAGTTGGTGTTGCTCAGCTGGAAACTCTGAAACCAGAGATTTAGTGCAAGTAGTAGAAATTTTTTTCACGTAATAATTATGAAAGCATAGGTTTTCGTGTAGTTAGAACAATTTAGAATCTAAATATTTTCATTTGAGGGAAAAGTTTCACTCTGAAAAATGAGGGGAAAATTTATTAGAATATAGGAGAGATATTTTTAATAATATTTGGAGTATTTTTTTATTAAATTTTATCTTTTGTTATTACAGATTGGATTGCTGGAAAAGATTTTTAATTGGAAAGCCATTTTATATTCTCCTGTTTCTAATGAAGAATGGTTATCATTTATTGGAAATGGAATAGTAGGCTTTGGCAACATTATTGTTGTTTTTGGATAGCGAAAGAAAAAGTTTTTGAAAATGAAAGAAATAAAGTAAAATATGAAAATGAGATGAAGAAAAATAGGAAAAAGAAAAAGGAAATAGTTGAAGAATATTTTGAAAGGTATTTGAAATCAATGATATTTATGATATTAGATCTTAAACTCTAACTTCTTCGCTTTTATAAAAACAAGAGAAAAATGATGAAAAAAATTGCAATTGATACTATTTCAAAAAGAGGAGATATGATAAAAAAAGATAAATTTTGTTCAGTTAAAACTAGATCTTAATACAAATTTTAGAATTGAATTAAGAGGAAGATTTAAAAGTAGAAAAAAATATGAAAAAGAAAAGAAAGAAATATATTATGAATTAATAGACTTTACTTAAATATGTATGGGATAGTATTAGATAATATTTCTAGTGAAATCAGTGATTTAATAAAAAGTTGAAAGATTTAAATGAAAAGAGAAAAAAAGTAATTTCTATTCTAAAAATCAGAAAAATAAAAATTAATAAAGAAGCAAAAGAGAAATTTTTTTAGATATTTTTTTAAAAAAATATAAAGAAGAAAAAAATTTTTTTAAAAAGAAAAACTTAAATAGTATAAAAAAATTGAAAATGAAGTGGAGTATGGAAAATTTTTTTCACTAATTTTTTTAATGCTTATTTAAATTATGTAATTAATAAAGTTAAAGAATATTTTATTAATGTTGAAAAAAAGATATTGAAGAAAAATTTTTTTGAACAAAAAAATTTATAAAAAAATATTATTTATTGGAGAGATTGTCATGGATATAAAATTTTTTTAATTCCAATAGTTTTATCAATAATTTCTATATTTTTTTACAATCATAGGAATAAAAAGACTATCACTTTTTTTCAAAAATTGGTAAGTATATTTTGAAGAAAAATAAAGAAAAAGGTAAGACAACAAGAAAAAAATTACTGACAATATTTTTTTAATAAATTAAACAATAGAGCAGGTTTAATTCCATATTTTAATATAATTTTAGATGATTCAAAAAAATTAAAGAAGAAAATGGAAAAAAATATTTAGGAGTTTCATTAATTAATATTGAAAAGAATCTGCAACAAATGTTGCAGTATGTCTAACAGAAGAAAGAAAAAAATTATAGTTGAGGGATATGATACAAATCAAGATAGTTATATTGTTTATAATTATTTAGATAAATATTATGCTATGGTAGGAGATAAAAATAAGTTTTTCAATAGTAATTGATAAAAAAAGAAAAAAATAATGAATGTATTTTTTTAAGATTTAAAAATACAGTACTACGATTTAATTGGGAATAGATATGAGCAAGAATTCAGATTTTGTTTTTTTATGATGACTTTAATGCAAAAAAACAAAAAAATATTATAATCTAAATAATATTTCATATTTACCAAAAATTAGTAGAAGAAAATAAATATGAATAAAAAGTAAATAATAAAAAAAGCTCTTGATTGTTAAAAGCAATTAAGGGTTTTTTTATATTGTTTTGTAAACTTATATTTTTTTATATGTTGTTTTTTTATCTTTACATTATGATAAAAATAATATTGAAAAAGGGGTGATGTTATGTCATTTACAAAAAGAACATAAAGTAGAAATAATAAATACAATATTAAGAGCAATTAAAGAAAAAAAGAATCCTTATAATGAAACACTTTCTTTTTATAAAAATAAGTAGACAAACAGTATACAAATATATTAAGGAATTAATAGAAAAAAATTAATAAAGAAAGCAGATAATAAAAAAATTATACTCTATCATTTTATAATCTTAAAGAAGAAAAATTATAAAAAAATGTTAATTTACAAGAAGATATAATTTATAAGAATCTATTAGAAGAATTTGAAAAAAAGATAAAAAAAGAAAAATGTTATTCATATTTTAACTTATTCTTTTACAGAAATATTAAATAATGCAATAGAACATTCAGAAAGTAGAAATATAAAAAAATAAGTTATGGTGAAGATTATTTTTAGTATTTATGTTCAAATATTAGATGATGGAGTTGGGATTTTTAAAAAAATAAAGAAAAAAACTATAATTTAAAAAAATGAAAATGAAGCTATATTTGAATTAAAAAAAGGGAAAAAAATAACTTCTGATCCAGAAAAATCATAGTGGAGAGGGAATTTTTCTTCTCATCAAAAAGTTGTTGATTATTTTTTTTAATAGATTCATATAATAAAAAAATTTTTTTATTCAGGAAATAAAGATTATTTTTTTATCATTTTGAACATAATAAAAAAAGAAAAATATAAAGGGAACATTAGTTTATTTTATTATAGATAAAAAAATACTAATAGAACAACTAAAGAAGTTTTTTTGATAGTTATACTGATGATGACTACATTTTTTTAATAAAACAGAGATTACAGTTCATTTAGCTGAAGAATATTTAGGAGAACACCTGATATCTCGTTCAATAGCAAGAAGAATTTTTATCTAATATAGAAAAAAATTTAAAAATAGTATTCTTAGATTTCAATGGGGTTAAAACAATAGGACAAGCATTTGCTGATGAAATATTTAGGGTATTTAGGAATAAACATAGAGAAATAACAATACTTCCAATAAATATGAATGAGGAAGTTAAATTTATGATAAAAAAAGAGTTGATAAAAAAATATAGTAATGGAATAATTGAATATATGCTAAGATATAAAAAAATAACTTTTTGAAAGCAGGTGTATTATGGATAAAAAAATATTTTTAGATAAAAGTTATCTCAAATAGATAAAAAAACAAATTTGGTATATTTGAAATAGGTTTATTTGGAAGCTATGCTAAAGATAGTGCCGATGATAATAGTGATATAGATATATTGGTAAAATTAGAGTTTAGAAAAGGAATGTACCAAAAATTTCTGTGAACTACATAAAAAAAAACTAGAAAAAAATTTTTCAATAGAAAAGTTGATCTAATTGAGAAAGGGAACTTTTGATTATAAATTTAAAAAAATAATAATGTTAGAGAATATAAAGAAAAAAAGATAAAAGAAGAAATATTAGGAAGTGTTATCTATGTCTAAGGTAAAAAAAGAAATATTCTTCAATTTACTTTGTTTAAATTTGTAAAAAAAGTAGTTCTTGATTATATTGAAGATGAATATGATTTAAAAAGTATATAAAAAAATATTTAAAAGAAAAAAAGAAAACTGGAACTTTAAAGACTTATTCTCATAAAGAAGTTTGGGAAAAAAATAATTAAATATAGATTGTAGAAATAAAATATATTTATAAGTAATAAAAAGACTCTTGATTAATAAAAATAATCAGGAGTTTTTTTCTATTTTAGAAAAATAAAAATAAAAATAAAGTTGACTATTTTACTCTGTATTATATATAATGTTTTAAGAGGTGAAAAAAATGAAAAAAAGCTAATTTAATGGTTGTAGGAACATCTTCAGGAGCAGGTAAAGAGTTTATTTGTAACTGCACTATGTAGAATTTTTTTATAAGGACAAATACAAGGTTTCTCCTTTTAAATCACAAAAATATGGCATTAAACTCATACATAACAAAGAGATGGAAAAAGAAATGGGGAGAGCCCAGGTTGTACAGGCTGAGGCAAGTGGATTAGAGCCTGAAGTTGAAATGAACCCAATCTTATTAAAAGCCATCAAGTATGAATAAAATTCAAATAATAGTTTGTGGAAAAATCTATAGGTAATATGTCAGGTAGTTGAATACAATCAATATAAGAAGAATCTTATTCCTATGCTAAAAAGAAACTTATTCAAAGATAGAAGCTAAAAAAATGATATAGTTATAATTGAAGGAGCAGGAAGTCCAGCAGAAATAAATATAAAAAGAAGAGGACATCTCAAACTTTGCTATGGCTAGAATAGCAGATGCTCCTGTTATTTTTAGTTGCAGATATAGATAGAGGAGGAGTTTTTGCATCTATCTATGGAACTATTATGCTTTTTAAAGGAAGAGGATAGAAAAAAAGAGTAAAAGGTATAGTTGTAAATAAATTCAGAGGTAATAAGGAAGTTTTAAAAGCCCTGGATTTGAAATAATAGAGAATTTAACAGGGGTTAAAACTTTAGGGTGTAATACCTTATGCAGATATAGATATTGAAGATGAAGATAGTTTAAGTGAAAAAGTATAAGAGCTTTTAAATTAAATAAAAAAATTCAAATAAAATAAAGGTTTCTGTAATAAAAATTAAAAGCATATCTCAAATATTACAGATATAGATGCTTTATCAATTCATGATGATGTTGAAATACAATTTGTAAGTGAAAGAAGCCAAATAGGAGACGAAGATCTAATAGTAATCCCAGGTTCAAAAAAATACTATAGATGATTTAAAATGGCTTAAAGAAAGTGGTATAGCTGAGGAAATAATAAAGAGAGCTAGAACAAAAAAACTATAATTTTTTTGGTATATGTGGAGGTTTTCAAATTTTAGGAAATAAAGTTAAGGATCCACATCATATTGAAGGAGATATTGAAGAACTAAATGGTCTAGGTCTTTTTAGACTTAGAGACTATTATGGAAAAATGAAAAAAACTCTTGTTCAATATACTGGGAAAATTAATTGCTGAAGAAGGACTTTTAAAGTCTTTAAATAATTCTGAAATTAAAGGTTATGAAATTCATCAAGGACTTACAAAAGGAAATGAAAAAGAATTTAACAAGTGATAATAGAACTGTTTTTAGTAAATAAAAAAATAATATTATTGCAACCTATTTACATGGAATTTTTTTGACAATAAAGATTTTACTAATAATCTTTTAAATGAAATTAGGAGAAGAAAAGGTTTAGAAGAAGTAAATAATAATATCTCTTATGAAGAATATAAAAATACAAGAGTTTGATAAGTTAGAAAAAAATTAGTCAGAGAGAATGTTGATATGGAAGAAATATACGAAATTATAGGGCTAAAATAAAAACTCACTGAGGAGGTAATATGAGTATAAGTTTTTTTATAAAAAAATAAAAGAAAAAAATTATAAGCTATGAGCCAGTCTTGACTGTTAAAGAGGCTTTAGCTTTATCAGATAAAGAACTTAATGTATTTGCCATTCCTGATATGAATATCAATGAGTTATTATTATCCCCTCTTTCTAACTATGAATGTCTTTTTAATAGGTGTTAAAAAAATGAAAGTGCAAGAGGTTTTGAATTATCTTATGATAAAAAAAGAATAAGGACTATGTTGTAAGAATTTTTACCCCTCATCAAGAGAAGATTGGCTTTTTAGCATTGGATTATAAAAAAACTTTAGCTAAGAAGTTTAATTCTGAAATTGAGAATAATAGAGGAGAAATATATACAATTAAAGACTTAGATAAATTTGACTATGAAAGTGATATACTTTTATGGGATATCGTCTATCTCAGCAAAAAAATAAATGATAGAGAAGGAGCTCAGTATATAATTTTAGGAATAAATAGACTTGTAGTTTTTTTAATAAAAAAATGCTTGATGAAATATATAGCTCAGGGAATACTATAGATGCTTTTTTTCGACTATAGTGAGAGAAATACAATATTTAGATGCCTCTTCAGCACCTCAAAAATTTCTTTAAGAATAATGATAATGGCAAGATTATGGGAAATTATACACTTGTTGAAGGTGTTAGGACAATACTTCCATATATTCCTAGTGTAGAATTAGAAAAATTCAAATATGGTAAAAAAATGAAGATATTTCTGTTTGGAGCATTACTTTATTGATTATAGAATTAAATAAAAAAATGATGGAAAAAAATTACTATTGTTTGGCTGGAAATTTAGAATACGATAAGTTTATAAAAAAATTACCTACAGATAAATATAAATTTATAGATGGGGCATATATTATGCTTGAGCCACTGACTAAGGAAGAAATTTTTAAAATTATTAGATGGAGAATAGAAATGTTTAATTATTTTTTTATAAAAATTTGGAATAGCCTATATTTTTAGATTTAATATTAGCTGATCCAAGATGGTTATATCATCCTGTTATCATAATAGGAAAAATTAATAAGTTTTTTTTAGAAAAAAATTTTTATACAAGGCTAAAAAAATAAAAATATTTTTCAGGAGCAATTTTAAATATCTTAACTTTGAGTGTTACTTTTATTGTATCCTTACTTTTTAGCAAGAACAAATTATGTAGTAGAGATATTCTTTCTTTATACAACACTTGCAACTAAAAAGTTTAGCGAATGAAGGAAATAAAGTTTATAAGATTTTTAAAAATCTGGAGATATAGAGAAGGCTAAGAAAGAACTTTCATATCTTGTTAGCAGAGATACAAATACTCTATCACTTGATAAAAATTATTATGAGCGTGGTTGAGACAATAGCTGAGAATACAGTTGATGGTTTTATATCACCAGCATTTTACGCTTTTGTGGGAAAGCTTTTTTTCCATATAGAATTATTTGGGCAAGTGGTATCTCTTGCTTTACCTTTTGCTATGACATATAAGGCTATAAATACTTTAGATTCAATGGTAGGTTATAAAAAAATGAAAAAAATATAGATTTTTGGAAAAAGTTTCTGCAAGAGTTGACGATGTTGCTAACTTTATTCCTGCTAGATTGACAGGTTTAATATTTGTACCTTTATCAACTTTGATTTTAGGTTATGATTTTTAAAAAAATTCTTTAAGAATATTTTTTTAGAGATAGAAATAAACATTCAAGTCCAAACTCTGGTCAAAGTGAATCAGCCTATGCTGGAGCTTTAGGAATACAATTTGGAGGAAAAAAATAAGCTATTTTTGGTAAAGATTATGAAAAAAACCAACAATAGGAGATAAATTAAAAAGCCTTTGATTATGAAGATATTAAAAAAAGCAGTAAATATCTTATATCTTGTTTCATTTATAGCAACAATAACAATAATACCTTGTTCATTATTCTATAATAGCTGATCTAAGAATTTTTAAATTTATAAATATAATAAAAAAAGGGGGCTGTTGCAAATTGATGATTTTTATCATTAATTTGTGACAGCTTTTTCTTTCGTAATATAGAAATCTTTTAGAATTCTATCCTATTTCAAGTTTTATTTTTGATTTTTGGGCGAACTTAACACAAATCTATTGTTTTTTTCATTTTTAAGCTATTTTTAATGGATGCAATATTACTCCTTGCTTTTTTTCTAACTAATTTTGCAAGATATCTGTTAAAATTATATGCTATACAAAAATAGTCCTATTTCTCTCTTTTGCGCTCTCTTTTCCTTTAACTTTTAATTTGCGTAATTTCATATCTTCTTTTAATACTGCAAAAGCTCCTTCTACTTGAATACTTCTATTCATTCTTAATTGCTTTCCAAATTCACTTTCTATATTATCTTTTGATTCTTTTGATAATTTTTCTAAATTTATAATTATATCTGACTTTCTTTTTCTGTTTCTGGGTTTTCTAAAATATATTGTTTTTATCTTTCCCATAATACAAAAAATTCTAGTTCTAATCCATCTTTCCTAAACAGTCTATTTTCTTCTTCATTATATTCTAAATTTTCTACTCTATTTAAATCTTTTTATACTTTCTTGTCTTTGATTTCTCATAGTATATTGGTTTTATGTATGATACATAATTATTATTTTCTAAATACTCATAGTTAGGAAGACTTTCATAACCAGCATCAGCTACAACATTTATAATTTCAATATTTTGAGACTTAATTTTTTTCAAGAAATGGAATTAAAAAGTTTTAGAGTCTGAAGGATTATGAAAAAAATTTCATAAGAAGCTATGTATTCGCTAACAACTCCAATTTGAAGATTATATCCTGGTTTTAATTGACCATTGCGCATGTGATCTTCCTTCATTCTCATAAATGTTGCATCATTATCTGTTTTAGAAAAACTATTTCTTTCACCTAAAAATTTCTAAATAGTTAGTATATTTTTTTCAAATCTTTCAATATATGATTCTGTCTTTTTCTAACAATATCTGCTCTTTACTTTTTCTTTTACCTTTGCCATGTACTTTTTGAATATTTAAATTTTTCTAAATATGAAAAAAATATCAAAAAAATATTATCCAAATCTTTATTAAAGTATCTGTTGAATTCATCAATTAACTCTAATATATTCTCTTCAAGTCTTTCTTTATATTTTTAAAGTGGATTTCTTCCAAACAAAAACTATATTTATTAGCATAAGCTTCTATTTTAGTACCATCAATGTAAATAGTTTTCAGTAGAAATTTCATTTAATTTAAAAAGTTTATCTACAAATTGAGTGAACAACTCATGGATAACATCAGTAGCTTTTGAAAAGAAAGCGCGCAATAGTTGAATAATCAGGTATATTAGGGTGAATTTAATAAATATTGAGCTCTTTTGGCTATCTTTTACAAAGATACTCAATACCTCTAGTAGAATATATTCCTCTTGAATAAGCATAGATAATTACGGCAAACATATTAACAGGATGTACCTTAGTTTTTGTTAGGAAATACTTGCATTAAATTAGAAAAATCCATTTCCTCCAGAATGGCGCTAAGTAGTCTAACAGGATCATCTTTATCAATATCTTTATTGATGTAAAAAGTTTATCTTGAAAAAGTAAAAAAATTTGTTATTATTAATTGGTTTTATCATAAGTATATTATATTAAATTTTTGAAGAAAAATTTCTAAAAAAATTTATGTAATATACTTTTTAAAATTTAAAAAGATGCTAAACTACAAAAAATGTTTTTAGCATCTTTTTTCTTTTGGGACTCAACTATTTAATTTTGCAACAGCCCCTTTTTCTTTTGCAACTAAAACTTATATTTATATTTTAATTGTTTTTACTTGTTTAATTTTTCTAAGAATGCTTTTTCCAGGTCTGAATTTAACAGATTTTTCTTTCACCTATATTAACTTCTTCACCAGTTTTTAGGGTTTCTTCCTAATCTTGGAGCTCTTTCAACTACTTCTAGTTTACCCCAATTGATAATGCTGATATCTTCACCATCTAAAAGAGTTTTTCCATTGTTTCAAATATAATGTCAACTTTTTTCGGCTTCAGTTCTTGTTGTAAAAACACCCTTTTCAAATAATAATTTTGCAAATTCTTTCTTTGTCATTTTTTTCTCAATCCTTTCCTTCCTAATAAAATATACTCACACGAAAATTTAAAAACATAGTTAATTTATATCATAAATTACAGACTATTTCAAGTACTTTTAAATAAAAAAATATAAGCTGTCAGATAAGAGATTGTCATAATCCTTGATAAATAAAATAAAAATAATATTTATATAAATAATAATTTTTTAAAAATACATTAATTTTTATAAAAAAATCTTTTTTTATTTTCTTGAATTTTTTTGAATATTCAAGTAAAATTTAAAGTGAAAAATAACAACTAAAAAAAGAGGGGAAATGGAGATAAGTAATAATTATTTTGTTGAGAATAGAAAATTAATAAAAACATATTTCAAATAACTTTACCAGCAGTATTTGACTTATTAGCTCAGACTTTAATAATGGCTTTTAGACATGAAGATGGTATCAAGTTTAGGGACCTAGTGCAATAAGTTCCGTTGGAGTTGGAACAGCAGGAATGTATGCTTTGATACCTGCTTTAATAGCTGTAGCAACTGGAACAACTGCTCTTTTAAGTCGTGCATATGGAGCGGATAATAAGGATGATGGAAAAAGCTTTTGCACAAAGTTTTTTTATAGCTGTTCCTTTAGGAATAATTTTAACTCTTATATTTTTACTTTTTTTCAGAACAAATAATTAACTTAGTAGGCAATGCTAAAGATATGAATCTAAGTGATGCTATTCTTTACCAAAAATATGACTGTTATTGGATTTCCTTTCTTAGGGTGTAAGTATAGCAACATTCTATGCTTTTTAGAGCTATGGGTGAGAATAAAATCCCTATGATAGGTAATACTTTAGCATTAGTATTAAAGGTTATTTTAAATTTTCTTTTGATATATCTTTTTAAATGGGGAATATTTGGAGCAGCATTAAGTACAACTTTAACTAGATTGTTCTCAGCTATATTTTCAATTTATCTTGTATTTTGGTCTAAGAAAAAAACTGGATATCTCTTGAACTTAAAGATTTAAAAATTTGATTACTTCACCTCTAAAAAGAATTTTAAAAGTAGGTATTCCAGCAGCAGTAGAGCAACTAGGTCTAAGAATAGGTATGTTGATTTTTGAAATGATGGTTATATCTTTTAGGGAACTTAAGTTATGCGGCACATAAGATTGCATTGACAGCAGAAAGTATTTCATTTAATTTAGGTTTTGCATTTTCTTTTGCAGCATCAGCTCTAGTTGGTCAAGAATTAGGAAAAGGTTCAAGTCAAAAAGCCTTAAAAATGGATATATTTGTACTATTATAGCTATGATAGTTATGTCTACCTTTGGTTTACTCTTTTTTTATAATACCTCAATTTCTAGTTTCGTTGTTTACTAAAGATAAAGATGTTATTGAACTAGCTACGATGGCATTAAAAATAGTTTCTATATGTCAACCATTCTCAGGAGCTTCTATGGTCTTAGCAGGAGCACTAAGAGGGGCAGGAGATACAAAATCAGTTCTACTCATAACTTATTTAGGAATATTTTTAATAAGAATACCTATAACTTATCTTTTCTTAGATGTACTTAATTTAGGTCTAGCAGGAGCTTGGATAGTTATGACCATAGATCTAGCTATAAGAAGTTCACTAGCATTTTTATATATTTAGAAGAGGAAAGTGGAAATATTTACAAGTTTAGTTCAAAAATAATCCAAAAATAATTCTTGACTATTTTAGTATAAAATACTAAAAATAGATATAATAAGAATATTTAATTCAAAGGAGGATAAAAAAATGTATGATTTAATAGTTATTGGTTGGGGAAAAAGCAGGAAAAACTCTTGCAGCTAAATTAGCAGCAAAAGGAAAGAAAATTGCAGTAGTAGAAGAGAATCCAAAAATGTATGGAGGAACTTGTATAAATGTAGGGTTGCTTACCAACAAAAATCACTTGTACATAGTGCAAAAACTGATATCTCAAGTTAAGAATTATGGTATAGATGGAGATTATGAATTTAAAAAAATAATTTCTTTAAAGAAGCAATGAAGAAAAAGGATGAAATGACAGCTAAGTTAAGAAATAAAAACTTTTTCAATCTTAGATACAAAATGAAAATGTCGATATCTACAATGGAAAAGGAAGTTTTATTTCAAATAATGAAGTTAAAGTAGTTACAAAAAGATGGAGAGGTTGTTTTAAAAAGCAGATAAGATAGTTATAAATACTGGTCTCTGTTTCAAGAAATCTTGATATTGAGAGGTGCAAATAATAAAAATGTTCTAACAAGTGGAAGGAATTTTTAGATTTAAAAAGAATTACCTAAAAAACTTTTTAATTATAGGAGCAGGATATATTGGACTTGAATTTGCTTCATATTTTTAGAAATTTTGGAAGTGAAGTTTCTGTTTTTTTCAATTTGATGATAGTTTTTAGCAAGAGAAGATGAAGATGAAGCAAAGATAATAAAAAGAAATTTTTAGAAAAAATAAAGGAGTTAAATTCTATTTCAATACTTCTGTTAAGAAATTTGAAGATTTAGGTGACAGTGTAAAGGCAACATATGTAAAAGATAAGGAAGAATTCATTGAAGAATTTGATAAAGTTCTTGTTGCAGTTGGAAGAAAAGCTAATACAGAAAATTTAGGACTAGAAAACACTTCAGTAGAATTAGGAAAATTTGGAGAAGTTATAGTAGATGACTATCTAAAAACAAATGCTCCAAATATTTGGGCGGCAGGAGATGTTAAGGGGGAGCACAATTTACTTATGTTTCATTGGATGATTTCCGTATAATTTTCCCTCAAATATTAGAAGGAGCTAAGGGAAGAAAAATTGTCTGATAGAGTATTAATTCCTACTTCTACTTTTATAGATCCACCTTATTCAAGAGTTGGAATAAATGAAAAAGAAGCACAAAGATTGGGAATAGCATATACTAAAAATTTGCTCTAACTAATACTATTCCAAAAAGCTCATGTTATAAATGAAACAGATGGATTTACTAAAAATTTTAATAAATGAAAAATAATGAAATTATAGGAGCAAGTATTTGTCATTATGAATCACATGAAATGATAAATTTATTGTCTCTTGCAATAAATCAAAAAAATAAAAGCTAGTGTTTTTAAAAAGATTTTATTTATACACACCCAATTTTTACTGAAAGCTTAAATGACATTTTAGGATAGTATTTTTAGAAAAATATGATATAATTAATATATATATTTTTAAGGAGGGAAGAGACTAGAATGAAAAAGATTTTTTTAAGCCTTTTCACTTTTTACTTTTTGTATCCTGTGTTAATCTTGATAAATTAAATATCTTTGATAAAAAAATGGTTCAAAAGTTGCAGAAAAAAAGTACGGCAAATAGTAATAAGAATGTAGCAAGTCCCTAAAAAGGACAAGCAAAAGAAATCTGCACCTATAGTTCCAACAAAGGGAACAAAGTCAAAAATTTATTGAGAGATGCTGAAGCAATGCCAGAGGATAATTATGTAAATAAAGTTAAAAAAATATAAAGCGTATAATTCTTTAGTAGCATTTAATCCAACTTATAAATCAGATGTTGAAGCTAAGATGGGAGATTTAAAATCTAAGATTGAAAGTACTTATACTGTAAAAGTCTCTGTTACAGATTTAATATTACAAAAATTTAACTAAGAAAGAAGATTTTAATAGCATTGGAAGCAAAGTTTTTAACTATAGTAATACCAATCCAGATTTAAATCTTTTAGTTGAGATAAGCTTTGTTAATTATAGTAAACCAACTGTTAATGTAAAAAACTGCTCCAAAAGAATATTCAGAAGAATATGTAAATAGTGAGGGAATAAAGTACTTAATGTAGTAAAAATATTATGAGAATGAAACAACTAAAACTACAGCTCTTAGCTTTGTAGTGACTTATAAATTAGTTTCAAATTTAACTGGAGAAGTTTTATTTCATTATAAGAAAACTATTGATAAAAAGCTATAAAGAAAGTTGGAAAAATTATTATATGAGTTCATTTTAGAATGAATAAAAAGAAAAACAAATACCTAATGATGAACCAGAAAAAAATCTGTTCCAACTAAAGAACAAATTTATAAAATTGCTTATGAAGAAATGTATGATATGATTCAAAAGAAATAAATAATTTACCTAGTATAAAATAAAAATTAAGCTGTTGCATATTGCAACAGCTTTTTATGTTTTTAGTATCTAAACTCTAATATTTACAGGCATTACCAAATAAATATAATTTTTCATTAGCTTCTTCTATAATTTTTAGATAGAGCTAGAATTTGTAGCTTCAATGATAATATTTTTTTATCAGTGTTATCAACAAATTCTTTTTATATATTTACAATTTATTCCAAGTTTCAAATCTTCTCCTGTCTTTATCATATTAACCTTTTGGTTAATTTTAGCATTCGAAGACATTCCACTTATAAGAAGTTGATTTCTTTAAAAATTGAAAGTTGCAACATTCTTAGAATCATTACTATTTTTAGTTACAGATATAACTTTTTAAGAGAAGATTTAGCTCATCTCTATTAAATTCGAACTTCTTATCATGAGTTGAATTAGTAATAAGAGGTCTAAAGTCTGGGAAAGAAAGAGATAATAGCTTACAGCTAAAATAAGCATCTTTCCAAGTCACTATTAATTTATCTTCACTTGTTGCAAGAGTTACATCTTCATTTAAATCTTTTAATATCTTATAGATAACAGACATACTATCAGCTGGAACTAAAATATCTTTATTAACCATATTTTTCAAGAGACTTTTTAAGGTATATAAGTCTATATGAATCTGTAGAAGCTAATTCTATAAAGTTATCTTGGAATATTAATTTTATAGAATTAAATAAAAGTATCTACATTTGAAGAAGAGTTAGTAAGAAATTTTACTTTTTCAAGCAACATTGCAAATTGAAGACTATTTTTTCCTTTTGCAATAGTTGTGAAGCGAAGTTCTTTTATTTCAGGATAAGTAGTGTCATCTAATATAGAAAATTCTGCATTATTAACAATTAAATATCCATCTTTTTCAAAAATTTATATCTTCACTTTCAACTAATTTAATATATTCTAAAAAGTAGTGAAGCGTTTTATTAAAAACTTGCCCTTCAACTTCAATATTACAATTAGCATATCTTATCAGTTCAACTTCAGTATTTGCACCTTTAAATACAACTTGATTATTTTTACTTCAATAAACAAACCAGCAAGACTAGGGTTTTAACTGGATTATCTTTCAAGATATTTTGTATATTCACTAATTATTCCTATTACATTTTCTTTATTTATAGAAAATTTCATTGAAAACCCTCTCCTTAAATTAATTTGCTATTAAAAATTTCTTGCCAGTATTTATTTTGTATATTTAATTTATCCCCAATATCTATTAAAAAGTTGAGCATCTTTTTGTTTTTACTAACATCATATAAAGGTTTTTAGTAACAAGTTTATCTGCTTTCTAAATTTATGCTTGGAATTTCTATAAAATCAGAAATTTTTAGCATAAACGTCAGGTCTATGTATATAGTTAATAAATTTCATAGCATTTTCAATATTTTTTTAGAATCTTTTAAAATTACAAAAAGAATCTATTGATGAATATCCTTGGTCACCAGGTGGAATAATAAAAATCAACATTTTTTCTATCTTCTTCAGAAAGTTCTCTATAGATATTATCAGGATATCCTTGTACTCACCCAGAAATCTCCATTAGCAAATCCTTTTCCATAAGATTCAGCATCAAATTTTTGCAATATTCTTTTTCCAAGCTAAAATTTTAGCTTTTGCTTTTTCCATAGCTTCTTCAGAATCAGCATCTTGTTTTATAACCATTTAAAGCTAAGGCAGGAACAAAAACTTCTCTCATATCATCTAATAATGTCATTCTTCCTGCTAAATCTTCTCTATCATAAATAGTGTAATCTCTTGGATAATCTTTAACAAATTTTTGTATTTACTGCTATGCAAGTAATACCTCTCATATAAGGAACTCCGTAGTCATTTTCAGGATCAAACTCTCTTAACTTTTGCCATATAAGCATCATCAATATATTTTAGTATTTTCTAGTTGTGATTTATCTAATTTTGCTAACATATCTTCTTTCATCATAATTTCATAATAATCACTAGATGGCATAATGATATCATAACCTTCTCCACCAGCTTTAATCTTTGTATACATTTCTTCATTTGATGAATAAATATCTTCAACAACTTTGATACCAGTCTCTGCTTCAAAAATCTTCATAGACAAATTGTGGAATATAATCAGCCCAACTGTATACATATAGGGTATTCTCATCTTTTGCTATCTCCACAAGAAACTAACATTATTGTTGCCAAAAACAGTAAAAATATTTTTTTCATTTATACCTCCCAATTGTTTTATCATAATATTAAATTATACATTATTATAGAGATTGTTGCAAATAAATTACTTTTTTCATATATAAATCAAGTTTATTATATGGAATTTCAATATTGTTTTTGTCAAAATATTTTTAACATTAGCATTACATGCAAACATAGTATCAAGATAGTCTTCTTTTTACCCAAGCTCTGAAAAATATAGTCAAGTGAGCTAGCATTATGTTTATTTAAAGTTATAGTAATAGGCATATCAGGATTATCTTTAATAATTCTTTTTCATCATTAGCAACTTCATGTAAAACTGATATTACTTTTATCAACAGGAACATCATAAGAAGATGAATAAACTAAATCAAGTCTTCTATATGGATTTCTAGAGTAGTTAATAATAGCATTAGCTATTTGATTATTAGGAACAAAAATCAAAGGTCCATTAGCTTGCTTTATAACTGTATATAGAATATGGATGCTTTCTACAGTTCCTTCTATATTTTTATCTAAACTTGAAACAAAAATCTCCTTTAGAAACTTGCTTAAAGAATAGAATTAAGATACCACTGGCAAGGTTAGCTAAACTACCTTGTAAAGCTAAACCTACAGCAACTCAGCAGTACCTAAAATTGTTACAAGAGATGTAGCTTTTATTCCTATAATTCCTATTAATAGAAAAAGCTTCTATAACATACATAATTGCTTTTACTAAAGATTTTAAAAATGATAAAAAGTAAAGGGTCATCATTTTTAATGTTCTAGATTTATCTAAAAGTCTCAACATAAATTTTTGATATTTTAGGCCATATAAAACATACAAGTAAGAAAGCTACAAGCTTCCCAGCCAATAAAGGTAGATAAGTTTCTAAATCTACCAATAATTTTTTTCTAACATTTTTTTCAAAAAGTTTTTATTCATTTTTACCTCACTTATTATTTTTAATTAACTTTATTAGTATAATATGTTTTTACTAAAAATAACAAGAAGAATTATTTAACTCCTTACTCTACTATTGTATTTTTGAAAAATTAAAGTAACCTTTTTATTAACTTCAATACCTTTTATACTTTTTCTTATATGCAAAATTTTGCATAGGATATAATATTGCATAATGTGGTAATTCTTCTTGAATAATATCTTGAGCTTTTTATATAGTTCTATTCTTTTTCTTTATCAGTAGTTTTCTTGCTTTTTGATATTAAGTTATCAAACTCTTCATTCTTATAGAAAAACAACATTAGTATGAGCATCTATTTGTGAACTATGATAAAGAGGATATAGAAGTTCATCAGGATCGTCATTAGCTATATTCCATGCCATTAAGAACATTCCTTTTTCTTGAGCAGGATTTTCTACAAATGCTACATATGAAGCCCATTGATATGTTTTTATTTCTACATTTATCCCAATAGCTTTTTAAGTTATCTTGGATTACTACTGCAGTATCAACTCTTTGGTTATCTTCATTCACATTTAAAACTATATTAAAAGCCACTGCAGCATATCCAGCTTCTGCTAAAAAGTTGTTTAGCTTTTTCTATATTTTTGTGTATAAGGATTAGAATTTTTCATTATGTCCTGTTGTAATTTTAGGTATAGGAGATGTTGCAACAGTTGCACTGCCATTATATATGCTATCAACTATATCTTTATTATTTATTGCATAGGCAATAGCTTGTCTTACTCTTTTTATCAGCTAAATGCTTATCTCTTAAATCAAACCCTATAAACATATTACTTGAAGATTGCATTTCAACAGATACAAACTCTCATCTTCTTTTTGATATTTTTTTGAAAAATCTAATGGTAGTAAAGCTTTTTCAGCAATATCAACTTCACCTGTTTCTAACATTATCATTCTACTATTTGCTTCAGGGAATAAACTTTATAACTATTTCTTTAATATTTGAGTTAGTATCTTTAAAATATGTATTTCTTTTCTAGAACTAATCTATCTCCTGCTACCCATTCTTTTAATTTAAACATTCCAGATCCAACTATATTTGTTTCATTTTCTTCTAAAGCTTTCTTACTCATAATTGAAGCTCCATAGAAGCTAATTTATGAAGTAAATTTCCTGCTTCATAAAATGTATTAACTTTTATTGTAGAATCATCTACTTTTTCAAAAACTTTTCTATCATATAGAAGTCCTGTGTCATTCTTGGAGATTCTTTAGCTCTATTTAATGAGAATAATACATCATCTACTGTTACAGGTTCTCCATTACTAAAAATAAATCTTTTTTTATTTTTATAAGAGTAGTCTTTTCATTAACTTTTGTAGCTTCTTCTGCTATTTCTGGAATTATATTTCCATTGTTATCTATCTTAAATAATCTTTGATTAATCATTTGTATCACTGATAATGAAGCAGAATCAACTGTATTTTGTGGATCCAATGTTTTTATCTCAGCTTTTTCTGCTATTGTGATTATTTTTCCTCATTAGTCTTAACAACTTCTTCAGTTTCTCTTCTTTCCAAAACATCCTAACAATACTATAGTTACAATTAAACATAAATAAATAAACTTCTTTTCATTTTTCCTCCAAATTTAGTGTAGTTTTAAGAAATTTTGGTAACAAAAAGCAAACCATGTTAGATTGCAGTTTTTATAAGATACCATAAAAAATATTCTTAAAAGATTTTTCTAACAATACAAAAATCAAGATATACAATTTTCATTTGTATATCCCCACCAGTATTGATTAGTTGAATTAATCTTATGTAAGTTTTTCATGGTATCCTCCTTTGTGTTTTATTTTTATAAGAATACAGTAAAAATATTTTTGTCAAGAGAAAAATAATTTTTTTAAAATTTGAAATAAAAAGTCATAAATAGTATAATAAAATAATAATATTTTAATTATATGGAGGAAAGATGTTTTACTTTTTATATGGAAATTCTCCAATGATAGAGTTTGAAACAGAGAAGAAAACAGAAGAAATTTTAGAAAAAAATATCCTAATATTTCAGCTAAATACTATGATTGTGCTTTTAAAAGAAGAGGATGAATTTTTATCTGCTTTTACAAATAAATTCAATTTTTTTAAAACAGTTGATTTTTAGTGTTAAAAAGAGCAGAAACTTTAAAAAAGTTCAGGTATTCAAAAACTTTTTAAAAACTTTAAAAACTATGATTTAAATGAAAACATTATAATTCTCTATAATGTTCCTATACAATATGGGAAAAATTGTTACTGAATATGAAATAACTAAAAACAAGTATAAAAAGCCATAGAAGAAATAGCTACTTTTTAGATTGTACTCTCATAAAAAGAAAATAATATAATTTTAAATTATGTTAAAGATAATTTAAATATCACTGAAAAAGACGCTAAAGATTTAATTGAGCTTCTAGGAAGTGATTACTATCATATAAAAAAATGAAACAAATAAAATAGCTGTATTTTTAGATGGCCAACCATACTCTTTTGAAAAAAATTAAAAATTAATAAGTATTGACAAAGAATATAATATGAAAGACTTAGTTGAGAATTTTTAAGAGTAAAAATTATACAGATATTTTAAATTTTTAGAAGTAAATAAGGATTCTTATTTAGGTATTCTTTATATGCTAACAGATGAATTAATAATATTTTTAAAGTTAACTTCACTTATAAATAGTGGAAAAAAATTTCTCAGAATATGAATTACAATGTTTTTAAAAGAGCTATACAATGATTTCTCAGATCTTTTTATAGGAAGAAATTTTTAAAAGCACAACACCCTTATACAATTTTTCTTAAATTAAATAGTTTAACTTACTTTTTCAGAAGAATTTTTAGATTAAAAAGAATTATTATATATTGAATATGGACTAAAAACCGGTGAAAAAGAAATCAACATAGAACTAGATCTATTTTTAAGAAATTTTTGGAAAAATGTACCATGTTATTAAGAACATTATAAATCCACCAACAAAATCAATAAAATGATGTTGATATACAAAATGAACTGAGATTGCAATTAAAAATCCCCATACAGCAACAAGATATTTTAATTTTTGATTTCATTTCTTTACAATAGATAGCAATTGAAAGAAAAGCAAAGCTTACATGTAGAGAAGTGGCATTGGTTAAAACTACTATCTAATTCACCTAGGAGATAGAAAAGAAATTTAAAAATAGGATTAGCTATCTCAGGCTTTGAAAAATAAAAATTTCATTGGAACAATAAAAATATTGCAACAGAAACTACTGTTAAAAAAATATAGCTTGTTTCACATAAAACTTTAAATTTTCTTCATCTTTTACAGTGAGAAAAAGTCCCAAAGAAGAAAGGAGCAGAAGTCATATAGGGTAACATAAAAATTGTTAAAAAAAGGTATTTTTTTCTCCCAAAGCCATAAAATATGATGGAACATAATCTAAAGTACGAGTATAGAATTCAGCTCCTTTATATAAAAATTGTAAAAAAATATTGTAATAAAAATTATATATTTCATTTTTAATTTTTGTAAAATTATCTTTCATCATAGCCTCCTAATTATCTTATTCATTTTATCATATAATTCTTAAAAATGGTTAAAATTTGTTATAATATTATCAAGGTGAGATTAATGGAATATACGATTACAAAAAGAAAATCAAAAATTTTTATTTTGAGGATATATCCTGACTTAAAGTATAGCTGTCTCAGTTCCTTTACATGCAAGCGATAAGGATATTGAAAAGTTTGTCCTATCCAAAAAGGAATGGATAGAGAAAAACTTTGAGAAACTAAGAAACTTAAAAAGATGATAGTATAAAAGATTTTAGGTAAGAAAGTAGAGTTATTCAGTCAGATTTAGAAAGAATAAGTTTAACTGACAGAAATGTATTTATATATACAAAGAATACCGAAGAAATTGAAGTTGAAAAGAAATTTTTAGAATGGAAATATAATAAATTAAAAGAGATTATAGATGAAGCTATAGAAAATATACCAAAACTACTAAATACTGAAATAAATTATTATAAAATAAAAAACTTTCTTCTGCTTGGGGTATTTATCATAGAAGAGAGAATTATATTAGTTTCAATATAGATTTAATTGAAAAAGAAATAGAAAGTATAGATTATGTAGTTCTTCATGAGATATGTCATATTTTCTATATGGATCATCATTTTTGGGCTCTAGTTGAGAAATATATGCCCGATTATAAAATAAGAAGAAAAAGATAAAATCATAAATAAGACAATATTTTTACATATTGTCTATGAAAAATATTTTTTTAAATTTGACAGACAAACTAAGTGATGTTATAATAAAAGAATTAAATTTTGCTTAACAAAAATAAATTGAGGAGGAAAAATATGTTATCAAAAATTACTTATTGGACTCTTGTAGCTACTATGTCTATGTCTGCTTTTGCACATTTTCAAATGATTCACACAGCTGATTCTGATATTTCTGGGAAATCATCTGTTCCATTTGAATTGATATTTACTCACCCCTGCTGATGGAACAAAGCACACAGCATGGATATGGGAAAAGATGAAAAAGGAACTATACAGCCTGTTGTAGAATTTTTCTCAGTACATAATGGAGAAAAAGAAAGACTTGAAAGCTAATTTAAAAAGCTTCTAAATTTGGACCTGCTTCAAAAACAAGTTACTTCTATAAATTTAATTTAGATAAAAATTCTGGATTAAAAAGGTGGAGGGGATTGGGGACTAGTTCTTGTTCCTGCACCATACTATGAATCTGCAGAAGATGTATATATTCAACAAATAACTAAAAGTATTAGTAAATAAAGATGAATTAGTTACTGATTGGAATAAAAGATTAGCTAATGGATATCCTGAAATAATCCCGATTATCAAATCCTATAACTTGAAAGGAGAAATCTTTAGAGGGCAAGTTGTAGATAAAGATGGAAAGGCTGTTGCTAATGCTGAAATAGAAATAGAATACTTAAATTCAAATATTAAAAATTCAAAAATTTGTAGGAGAATTACAAAAAGATAAAACTGCAACTGTTATTTATGCAGATGAAAATGGATATTTCTCATTTGTTCCAGTTCATAAAGGGTACTGAGGGATTTGCTGCTTTTAGGTGCAGGTGGAGAATTAAAACATAATGGAAAAGAATTATCTCAAGATGCTATTCTTTGGATAGAAGCTAAATAATAAAACCAAATAAAAACTAAGGGCTGTTGCAAAATTAAAATTTCAAACCTAAAGTAAAAATAAAGTAAGTTACGAATGGAAATTTTTAGATAAAAATCAAATAGAATGAGCCGAGCAAATTCAGGAGTGTTTGAGTATAACGAGTTTCTGATTTGCAGCGAATTCTTGATTTTTATCGTTAAGAAAATTTACTCAGTAACGAACTATTTTTACTTTTTGTTAATTTTTGCAACAGCTCTTATTACAATAATTTAATATTCATTTGTCTACAAATTTCATGTACTTCTTGAGACCAAATAGAAGCTTGAACTTCACCTATATGTAATTTATCTAAGAAAAACATACATATACGAGATTGACCAATTCCACCACCTATAGTATATGGTAAAACTTTATTTAAAATCATTTGATGATATGGCATTGTTCTTCTATCTTCACAATGAGATATTTTTAATTGTTCTTCTAAAAGAATTTTCATCAACTCTTATACCCATTGAAAGACATCCAAGACCTATACCTAAAAGAGGGTAGTTAAATATGATATCTCCATTTAAATCCCAATCATCATAGTCAGGAGCTCTTCCATCATGTCTCTCACCGAAGTAAGTTTTTCTATTTTTCATTAAGAAAATTGCTCCATACTCTTTTAGCAGCAGCATGTTCTCTATTTTTAGGAGTCAATGTTGGATATTTATCTTCAAGTTCTTGACTTGTGATAAAAGTTATTTCTTCAGGTAACTTCTTAGTAAGTTTAGGGATATTCTTTAGTAATATAGTCCTCAGTGGCTTTAAAAAACAGAGTAAATTTTTCTTACAACTTCTTTTAAATATTCTTCATTTCTATCTTCTTTAGAAATAATTTTTCTCCCAATCCCATTGGTCAACATAATATGAGTGGATAAAGTCTGTATCTTCATCTCTTCTTATAGCATTCATATCTGTATATATACCTTTATGGTTTTTCAATATTATATCTGTATAAAGCCATTCTTTTCCATTTAGCAAGAGAATGAACTATCTCAACTCTTTTCACCATTTTTGTATCAAATGAAACAGGTCTTTCTGTACCATTCAAATTATCGTTAAGACCAGATTCTGGTATAACAAATAAAGGTGCTGAAACTCTTAGTAAATCTAATTCTTTTTGATAGATGACTTTCAAAAATCTTTAACTTTTATAGCAATTTCTGTTTCTAGTATATCTAGACTAGATGTGCAGTCCATAATTTTACCTCCAATATTTAGAAATTATGGAAAAATTATAACACTTTCATTCAAAGATTTTTATCAAATTTTAATTTTTAAAAAGCTCAGAGATTAATTTATATAAGTTATAATGATCCTCAACTCCACCCAATTCTCTGACAGAGTGCATAGAAAGTAATGGACTTCTATATCTATACCTTGTATTCTTATTTGAGATTGTTGTATAGGTCCATAGTTGAACCACCACGAACATCAAGAACGATTTACAAAAATTTGTAAAGGAATTTTTGCATCTTTAGCAATTTTTTCTATAACTGCTCTTGAGTACCCATCAGTTATATATGATTTATTAGCTGCCATCTTTATTACAGGTCCACAATTGATTTTAGGCTCATTAGTTGGATCAGCCTTTTTCTAAATAATTAGGTGTATAGAGTGAGCAGCATCATTAGAAATAACAAAAGATTTAGCTAAAAAGCTTGTTCATGTTCTTCTAAAGTTAAGTCCATAGCGTTAGAAATTCTTCCTAATATATTAGCTAAAGTCGGACTATCTGCTCCTTGTATTGTATGAGAACCTATTTCTTCATTGTCATAACCAACAACTATACAAGTATTCTTTTTATCTTTATTATCTATTAAAGAATTAAGACTAGCATGGAAAGCAGCAAGGTTATCTAATCTTCCTACAGATACAAACTCATCATTAGCTCCTAATATGCAACCTTTTTCTCTTGAGTGTAGACTTAAATCATAACTTAAAAATTTCATTTTTCTTTTACTTTTTAATTCTTTAGCTAGTAATGCTGTTAAAGAGAATTTATTTTTGTCTTTAGAAATACTAACAAGAGGTAAAAGTATCCTTTTGAGCATTAATAGCTACACCATCATTAACTCCTCTATTTTTGATGTATACAAAGAGAAGGAATAATAAATATATCTTTATCATAATTAATAAAAATATTTTTAGGGTTTGAAAGCAGAGTCACCTTCCAACAAAAACTCTTCCACTAAAAGATAAAGGTCTGTCAAACCAAGTGCTTAAAATAGGACCACCATAAACTTCAGTATTTAGAATATCATAGTCTATTCATTTCAGGGATTAGGGTTTAATTAAAAACCAGGGCTATCTGTATGAGAAAGCAGCTATTCTATATCCTGATTTATAAATTTTATCTGTACCTATAGTAAAAAGCAATAATTCCACTATCATTTATAGTAACATAGTATTTTTCACCTTTTTAATTTCCATTCTTCAGCTTCAGAAAGCTCCAGTGAAACCATTTTTATTTAAAATTTCTTTTGCATTGATACAAGCAAAATAATTAGATGGACTTTCATCTATAAATTTAATTAAATCTTTTGCTAATTTTTGTTTATTCATATATCCTCCTAAAATTAAAAATATTATGTTTAAGTAACTATTTAAAATAATACAGCATTTAACAATATTTATCAAATTAAAAATATCAAATTCTAAAAAATTAGTTTTTATTTTATAATCTTTAAGTTCTTTAAAAGTCTTTTTTTAATACAGAAGCATAAGTTTTTAATTGATTTTCGTTTTTCCACCTGTTTTATAGTCAACTATATAGATTTCTCCTGTACCATCATTATTATCTTTTTATCATAAGTCTATCTATTCTATATTCTTTTTATCTATAGCATCATAGAGAACATACTCATTGTAAATATGATTCCATTTTTAGAAAAATTTCTTTATCTTTATTTAAAAACATTTCAATGTTTTCTTTTGAGAATATTTCATCTAACTTTTTCTTTCCAAAATATGATAGATATTTTTATAACATAAGTTTTTAGCAAATACTACTTCTTCTTCACTTGCATATTTTTAAATTTTTCAAAAAGTAGTGAACTAAAAATACCAATCATTCTTTTTCTTCTGTTTCAAGTAAAAATTTTACTATTATTTACTTCAAAAATTATCGATGATTTCTTCATTTTTCAATATTTGAGTTATAAGAAGATGGGTTATATGAAATTTCTTAGGAATTTCCACTTCAATAATTTCTTTATTTTTATGAATTTCTCCAATTTCACATGAGAAGAAATCTTTTAAAATAGAATTTTCTAAAGGTTTTTCTTCAAAGAGTCTATCATTATATAGAATTACAAGATTATTTTTAGGCCTTGTTAAAGCGACATAAAAATTGTTAGTTTCTTCTTGAATCTTTTTGATATATTCAAGAACCTTATCTTCAAAACAGCTTTTCAAAATATTTTTAGAGCCTTTTAGCAAATAAAGAAAAAGTAGTTTTATCATATGTTTTCATTCATTTCAAATAAAAAGTTGATATCAAATCCTTTAGATTTTTATCATTATCACAAAGGTTGTTTTAAACTCTAAACCTTTAGATTTATGTATAGTAACAAGCTCAATTCCTTTTTATTTGAGTTTAGATCTGCAAGAATAAGTTTATTATCATTATAGTCATTCAATAGATCTAAAACAGAAAGATAGGAGTTAGTTAAAAAAGATAGAAGTCATAGATATTTTTAACTTCGTTTTTCTTTTAGAAAAATAATCTAAAAATTGGAATTTTTAATAATTTCATAAATTAAATTCTGAACTTTAAAATTCTTAAAATTCTTTCTAATATCTATAATCTTATTTAAAAATTTATAATTTTCTTATTTTTCCAAAGAAAGTATAAAATTATTATCTTGAGAGAAGTTTATATAAGAAAGTACTTTTTTTATTTTTTTAGTAAAACTTCAATATCCTCTGTTCCTATGTTACTAAGTGGTGAAGAAAAAGTTAAATAAAGCTAGTTCATTCTCATAAATCAAATATTTTAAAAGCTCAAAAACATTCAAAAATTCCAGGATACTCAGAAATATTCTTCTCATTATTCAAAAATATATGGTATTTTTCATTTCTCAAAAAGTTGAGCTATCTCATTAAGCTCATTATTAGTCCTTGCTATTATAGCTACATTGTCATAAGGCTCAAAAAGCTTTTAATTCTTCTAAGAGAACTGAATAAATATTAGCTTCTTTTATCAAGGTCACTCATACATATTGCTTTTACATAGCCTTGATTTTTAGAATTAATTTCACTTGGTTTAAAAGCCCAATTATCTTTTTCTAGAAATGGCAGAAAAAATTCATTACAGTATGAAACGATATTAATATCACTTCTATAAGATTTAATGTATCTGGATTTGCCTTTAAGATAGTTTCAAGATTTTCAAATAATCTTTTCTCCATCTTCCAACCATAGATACTTTGTTTATCATCTCCAACACAAACTACTATCTTAGCTTTTTAGTAAATTCTGTATAGTATTTTCCATTGTAATATACTTGTGTCTTGAAACTCATCTATGAAAATAGTTTCTATATTCATATCTAAGCTTTCAAAAAGACATCTGTAAGTCCATTTTCATTCATTAAACCATTTTCTTTATTGAAAAATAGCCATATAAGTATAGATAGCAATATCGTTAAAAGTAAAATTTTTATCTCTTATTTTAAACATATCGTAAAGTCTAAAAATTTCTAGACTCAGCTCAAAAATCTTTTTCCTCATAAGGTATTAAAATTTCATTATATACTTCTTTTTGCTAAATTTTCTTTTAAGACTTCTTGTCTTGAAATTAAATATTCCTTATATTCTTTATCTGTGGCTTTTTAATTTATTTCCATTGTATATAAGCCTGCTGTACCATCTTGAAAAAGAAATTAGCATTTCTAACTAATAATTCTCTTTTGAGTTTCAGGGAGTTTTTCCTAGATAGATTTTTACAGTCGTTTTTTTAATACATCATTTAAATCTTTTTGCATCATTTTTCTAGATATGAGAAAAAGCTCTTTAAAATCTCTACAGGTTTTTCATCAATACTAAGCTTTTCTTTCTTTATATATTCTTTTATTATCATTCAATGATAAAATATACTTCCATCTAGAAGAGATTAATTCATTAACCACTGAAATATAGTTATCTATATTTTTTCAGAATTTTTCAGTAAAAATTTCTTGAAGTCATTAAATAATTTTTATTAGTAAAGATGCTTTCAAGCACTTTTTTTATAATAAGCAGAGTTCTCAGCTTCATCTATTAAAAGAATATGATTTTTATCTTCATTAAATTTATAACTATATTTTTAAAGATTATATTCAAAAGCATCTATAGTATAGATTTTCAATTTTTCTTTATTTCTGATAATATCCTTATATACATTAGATAAATTATCTAAAAATTCTCTATCAACAATTAAACCTTTTTCAATCTTTTTCTATACTCTCAATAAGATTGATGTAATTAGCTTTTTCTTTTCATCTAAATTCTCATGATTTAAAATAGTCTCTCTCACTGAAAGTTTAGAGTATTTACAAATATCATAAATTTCAATAAATTCACTTAATTTTTTTAATATTCCTTCTTTTATTTCAGCAGTTGCCTTTCTTGTAAAAGTCATGACCAAAATATTTTTATAGTCAATAGCCTCTGCATTAGCTTTTTAGAAAAGAGCAGCAATATATTCAAGAGAAAGTCTATAAGTTTTTCCAGTTCCAGCACTGGCACTTACAACTAAATTTTTAATTTTGTTCATCAAAATCACCCATTTTTCTAAGGCTATTATATTTTTATATCTGTAATACTCATTAAAAATCAAAGTCATTTTTCCTTTAAACTACTTTTTATTAGGTAAAAATATAATATTTTGTTTCTAAGAATTCTTTAAGGAAAGTCTTAAAATTATTGTCTTTTTCATCTCAATTGAATTATTAGGGTGTTTACTGAAGTCAAAAATCTTTTCTTCTTCCCAGAAATTATAAGCAGCACTGTAAACAGGTAGAGAATTATCTGAACCATAAAACATTATAGAATAGAATTCTAATTGATCTTTATTATAGCTTCCTGTCTTAAAATCAATAATATATCTAGCTTTATCAGTTTCTATAAGTAAGTCTGCTCTACCATTTAAAATAACTTGTATTCCTTTTTATATTCTAAGTAGGCTACATTCTTAGTTGTAGATTCTTTTTCAGCTTCTATTCTTTGGATTTTACTATCCTTTAATTCTTCATATAAGACTTTTTAAGAAATTTTCTATATTGTTAATTAATCTAGGGAACAAAACTTCATCAAGATACAGCTCCATAAAGTTTTTCTATTTTTAATTTTTCTTTCCATATATGTCTTTCTAAATATTCTTTTATTTCTTCTTTTTGAAAGAATTAAATTAGTACTATCTTTTTAATATATTTTTCCCAATTAGTCTTAAATATATCTTCTAAGGTTTTGTGCAAAATATTTCCTAAAACCTTTGGAGACATACCATTAACTGGACTTGTTTCACTAATACTCTCAATTCCACAAATTTTATCTAGAAAAAGAAAGTTTCATTCTTTTTAATAAAATATAGTCATATGCTCCTATAGTTAAAGTATTATTTTTATGAAATCAGTATTTTTCTTTGAAAATGCTCTAAAATACAGAATCTTTTTGAAATCTTCAGTTTTATTTTGTAAATAACATGCTTCAAAAATCCTTTTTAAGTCATTTGTATTAAGTTCTTTGTAGAATATTTATTTACAAGTTCATATATGAAAGGAGAGAAATCAATATTTATATCCTGATTTACCAAAGAATAAACAGTAATCTTATCCAAATTTAATATATTCTGAAAAACCTATATTTTTGTATAAGGATTTCATCTTCATTTTGTTTTTAAAAGCTAACTTTATTTTTTTGTTGCTCTGTAAATAAATTGTTATTAGCTTTTATTTTTGGTAAACTTTGGCTATCAGCATATACAAGAGCAGAATTCTCTAAATTTTTAAGAGAATATTTAATTAAAATTTAAATTCTTTAATTCCTTTATCTTTATTTTGATTTTTCTCTATAGAATAGATGTCAATTTTATTTAAGTAGTTGAAAAATAGTGTAAAGATATTCTTACCTATATTTGTTTTGACTATCAAAGCTATTAAAGAACTCTATATTTTTTCATTAGAATTTAAAAAGTCCTAAAAATTTCATAAATTTTATCATATAGACTATCAAATTTATTCTCCATAAAGAAATCTATATCAGTTTTTGAACTAAAGAAATTAGTGCATAGAAAATTATTTAAATCATCATATTGTTAATATTATCAATACTATCTAAAGTTTCAAAAATTAGATTTAACTTTATCTTCAAGTTTTTCATCATCATTTAAAAAATGAGAATAATAATCTTCTCAATAGATTTAATGAAATATATCTATAATCTCTAGAAATAATTTTTCAAAGCATTTATAGTCCTCAACATCAAGACCATAGAATTCCATAAAGGCTGAGTTAAATATATTTTCTTTTTACTATATCTATAAGATTTTTATTTTTATGATCTATTCCATTTAAAAGATTAAGATAAGTTTCAATTATTTTATAGAATTTTGTATCATTCAAATAGTATTTATTTGATTTTTGTAAAATATAGAATATCGATCTTCTTTGTTAGCATCTGTTGTGTAATAATTGTCATATTGTCTTGATAAAATCATAGTATAAAGTTCTAATTCATTCGAATATTTTGCAAGTTCTATATCCATTTTTATCTATAAGACTAACTTTATTTAATTTTAATTTATCTCTATTGAAGTCTTTATCTTCCATTTGTAATATAAATTCTATATCATAATAATTTTTAAAAGTTTCTAAAAATCTTTGAGAAATTATGTGGAAAAATCAACAATATCAAAAAGACTAGTTTTTATATTTTTATCTAGCTTTAAATTAATTATAGAGTAAAAGCCAATCACTTGGAAGATAAGAGTTCTCTTTAAAAATTTATCCATTTCATTTTTATTTCAAAAAATAGTTCAAATTTTCTTTCTTCCTGCCAATTTAGATAGGTTCAAACTTTCTAAATCTTCCTTATTTCTTATATAAGAAAAACTCAAAGAAATCATCAGCAATTTCTATACAATCAAAAATAGTTAGTAATATTCAATTTTTCTTAATATCATCTTTAAGGTATGAATAAAAATAAAAAGAATCTTTTTAATATCTTTTAGAATTTTTATCTGAAATAAAAATTTTATCTAAAAATCTTCAAAAGATATAAGATTAATTTTTACTCTTAATTGTCCTTTATTTATATAAGCAGAATATTGTTTCTTAGCTAATTCATTTTTCAACAATAATAAGGTTATCTTCTGGGAACTTTTCTATTGTTGATAAAAGCTCATTATTTGCTGATTGATTATAATTTAAATAACTATACTTTATTTGCTTCATAAGGCACCTTCTATCTTCAAATAACTTAATGCAAGCATAGTTTTAGAGTCTTCAAAAGAGAAAATATCTATATCATTAAAAGGAATTTTAACAACTTCTAAAAATTCATTTTCATCTAATGATTGCTGAGTTTTTACTAAATCAGTAGCATAAAATAAATGGTACTGTCCAGCATTTATTCCAGCTGAATTATAGTAAGTACATATTTTTTTCCCATTTATTTGCTCTATATCCAATTTCTTCTTCAAATTCTCTTTTTGCAGCATCTAGTATATCTTCACCTTTTCAACTAAACCTGCAGGAATTTCTATAAGTTCTTTTGTTGCAGGTCTATATTGTTTTACAAAAATTTTCATTTTCAAGTTCAGCTATTACGGCTACAACTTCTCCAGTGAAAGTCCATGTCACAACATTATCATTAGGTAGAGCTAATGTCTCTTCAAATACAGTTATTACATCATTTTTAAAAACTTGATTTTTGATATATGCTTAAATTTCATTTAAGATTTCCCCTTTTTAATACACTTTTATATAATACCATACTATAAAAAGACTTATTACAAAATAATAAAAAGTAAAAATAGTTCGTTACTGAGTGAAATTTCTTAACGATAAAAATCAAGAATTCGCTGTAATTGACCAACTCGCTACGCTCAGACATGTCGAGAGTTTACTCGGCTCATTCTATTTGATTTTTATCTAAAATTTCCATCTGTAACTCGCTTATTTTTACTTTTGAATTAAGAATAGTGAATATAACTGCTCTTATAGTTTTATTTTTGACAACAAAATAAGCTACTTCATATGTCAAACAAGTGTCTTTAAAACTTTTAATTTTGAAAAAGGAGCTCTCTGAAAACCTGTAACTCCAGTATATTTTTAAATGTCTTAAAACTGATAAAGGATTTTTCAAAATCTATTTTTATAGTTTCCTTATATGTTTTTAAAATTTTGAAAGTATTTAACAATAATTTTTCAATTTCTTCAATTCTTAAATAATTTAAAGATATGTCAAAATGATTTTTAATTTCCAATAAATTTCCAAAAAACATAGGTAGAGAAACATAAGATGTCAGTATTTTCAGCTATATTTCTAATAAGATTTTCCAAGCCATCTATCCATTGAAAAACTGAACTTAGAAACAACCAAATCACTTTTGGTATATCAATTTCTTCAATATTTTCTTTGATAAAAATATTATAATTTATATCTTTTATAAAAACTTTTGACATCAAATATATCATTTAAAATTAAAGATGACTTAGGAAAAAATTTTTCTATACTCTCTTGTAAAAATTCCAGTTCCACAACCTATTTTCAAAAATTGAATTAACATCACTTTTTAATATATCAGTATCTTTCATATAAGATAAGAGATGTTCAGCTACTTGTTTTTGAGCTAAAGAATTCTTTTTCATAGGTGCTGTAGTGCTTATCAAAAATTCATTTTTATTTTCTCTCTTATATTTATAATATCTTTGAAATCAGTAAAATATGAAAAAGGATAATGACCACAAAGCTATTAACTCATAAAGCTATATTATTGTTTTTGACAATATTTTTCAACCTTACTTGCAGGAATAATTCTATCATTTTACCTATATAGTAGAAATTGATATGATTTGGAATAGCCTTATAATTGTCCTTAAAATATTGTAGTTCATATTTAGCCTCTTCCAAAGTTTTATCAGCTCTTTTCAAAGCTCTCATCGATATCCATATTAAGTAAAAACTTTTTCTAAATTTCTTCCTTATTTAAAGTTTCAAGAGTCATAGTTAAACATTTTTCATTGATACCAAATTTTTCCAATAGTTTCAGGAAGTCCGTTGATAGCAATAGCTTTTTCATAGACTAAATCCTGATTTTCCGATAAAAATGATTTAGATAATAAACTCCAAAGGAATAAAGCAATAAAGATATCCTCTTTATCTATAGAAGTCTTATCGATATTATATGGAAAATTAATAACTTTTATTTCATATTCAGTTGAATTTTTAAGAGGGCTTAATAGATTTTCATCCATGGCCCAACCATTATATATATTTTGAGACATTTACATCACACCTAATTTTTCATTTCAGCTTTTTAAAAATCTTAAAAAGCATCTAAGTCTTCTTTTTCATATTTGCAGTCAAACTTATTCTAAGTCTAGCAGTATCCTTTGGTACAGTAGGCTCTTTTATTGGATAAATTAGATAACCTTTTTCTTTTAAGGCTTCTGTAAAGATTTATAGTTTTAGATTATCTCCAATAATTATACTTATAATATGACTTGTTGAAGATGTCTCAATATTAGCTTTTTAAGAGTAGTCAAAGAAAAAGATTAACTAAGTCTTTCAATTTTTCAATCTTATCATGAAAAAGAGTTAAATTTTCTAAAATGAATAGATTCCATAAATTATTTACAGGTGGCAATGCTGTAGAATAAATAAATTTTCTGCTTTTATTAATTGAGATAGTTTTTATATATTTCATCACAGATACTATAAGCTCCAACTGAAGCACCTGCCTTTACCTAAAAGGTATAATTAAAAATCTATTTATCAATTAATTTTTCATTGTATGCAATACCATAGTTATATACTCCATAAGAATGAGCTTCATCAATCATAAAGTAAAATTATATTCATCTTTTTAAAAGCACAGATTTTTAAGATCTGCACAGTCTCCATCCATACTATAAATAGATTCTGTTACAACTAAGATATCATCATGAGTTTTAGAATATTTTAATAACTTTTCTAAAAGCATCTACATCTAAATAGATTATACCTTAAAACCTTAGCATTTGAGTTTATACAACCATCATATATCTAGCATGATTTAATCTATCAGTTATAATAAGAGAATTTTTATCAAAAAGTTTCTATAACTGAAGAATTAGCATCAAAAACCTGAGTTAAAAACAAGAAGAAACGCTTTTCCATAAATTTCTTCAACTCTAATCTCATCACAGTTTGATATGAACCATCTATTAATCTTGATGAAGATGATGATAATTATAATTATCAAAAGTGTAGTTTTTCGTAAAACCTCTGAGATAGAGTTTTATCATTTGCTAAACCTAAGTAGTCATTAGAAGAAAAATTATAAAGACTTTTATCATTAGTCTTTATAGTTCTAAATCTATTTTCATTTTTAAATCTCTCTAGTTCTTTTAATAATATTTTCTTTTAACATAGTAATCTCCCAATAATTCTATTTAGTTTATTAATAAGCTAAAAATAAAGGCTTTTAGCTAATATATATAATATCACAAGAATCTAAAATATTGTAGTCTAAAGTTTAATGTAAATTTTTATAATAATCTTCAACTTCATCTGAATCATTAAAACCTTTGCATTCTAGCTAAATTATCCATATTTTTATAGCAAGATTTATATTTTTACTTTATTATCACTAATATAGTTTAAATATAACTTCAAAGTTTTCTCAGAATATGATAAAAGCTCTCCTCTTAAATATGTTTCTATAGATGTTTCAATATTATCATCTTCTGAAGAATAAAGAGGTCTACCATAGATGAAAAATATAGGATATCTTTCAAAAATTCTTTTTCCATTCCATATAGATGAACATAATTTTATTTACTAAATCAGTTTTTCATCACTAGCTTTTTCTAAAATATCTTTTATTCATGTTCTTCTGGTGAATTATACTTCATCATTTGAGCGTATTTTTGAAATAAAGGGTTATTCTTTGAATTTAAATCTTCTAAGTATGATAGCAAAGTTTCTTCATTAAAAGTTTCCCATTGAGATTTTCTCTATAATAATGAAGTCTTCTCTATTATCTTGGCAGTCTGCTCTACCTCCAATATTATTCAAATTAGAAAAATACTTCCATTCTTTTCTAGAATTTCTTCAATTATTTTTGTTTTTCCATTTTTCTCCTATCAAATTAAAAACCCTTGCATGTGTCATATTGACAAGCAAGGGTGTTATCAATATCAGTCTAACCATGGAGAATAATTTCTTAAAAACCTCATCATCTATATGAATATCTACTCCTAAATCTCCTAAAAATTCGTTCTCACAATTAGTTAATTTTTGTTTTCTTAATTCATCCACAACACTTTTACAAATCTTTTTAACATAAGGTATTTTATTTTTGTGCAAATACCATATCTTCTAAAAGTTTATGAATCTCTTTTCCTAATATCTTTAAATCTAATAAGGCTCTATTAGACCATTTATAGAAAATTTTATATCTTTTATTTAATAAGAATACTAAATGTACTACTTCCTGAACCTCCACGACTGACACCCTACGAGTGCTAGAGTCATGGGGTTCTTGGGTAATAGTTGCTTTTTGTTAGCCAACTAAATTTACCAAGCTATCCCCATAGTTCCTACGGTTCATATATTTTTATTTAAGCACTTATACCCTAATATCCTTAGTCCTTCTTTTTAATATGTTTTTGGCTGCATTTATATCTCTATTATGTACAGCTCCACATACTGGACAAGTCCATTCTCTCACACTTAAATCTTTACTTCTTCATTTCTATATCCACAACAATTACATATTTGACTACTGTACCCATTGAGATTTCCTCATAATACTGAACCTCCCACAACTGGGCATTATCTCTCCTTAACAAGTTAAGGAGCTTAGCCAAAGTGTCGCAGGGTTCCAAAAATCTTTAAAAAAATATTTAAAAAAATTTTTCTAAGAAGTTTGATAGCTTTACACTACCCTTATTCTTTTAGGTGTGTTCAGCTCACCTCTATTGTATAGGACACTTAAGTCCACAACTTTACTTTTTTTCTTAGAATATTTAATGCTCCATTACAATCTGCATTTATAAGTTTACCTGCGCTCGTTTGATATAGTCCTCTTTTTATTCTTTTTTTCCACTGAATATATATTCTTGTAGATTTTTCTTTATCATATATTGAATTTCATCTCCATCAAAGAAACTTGCTTTTGATGTATAACTCTCTTCTTGTAGTTTAAATTCTATTCCATATAGTTTACATAGATATATTAATTTATCTCTTAATTTTTCCATATGGTATATTTACAAAATTTTGATTATTCATACTTCCTATATTTGAATTTCTTTTGAAAAATCTTCATTATATCCTAGAACTAGTTTTCCTATATCATTACTAAGACAATAATTTACAATTGTTCTTGCTGCTTTTTGAAAGATAATCATTTATACGATTATTTCTCTTTCTAGTTATTCTCTTTTGTCTTAATGTTGTGCGCTCAATCTTTTTGCTTATCTTTTTATACTTTGTAATTTTGCATTTATCTTATTATAGTATTGATTAATAGATTTTAATTTTCTACCATCTATTATGAATGAAGCTCCAGTATTTGTAACACAAGTACATAGATTGTCTATACCTAAATCAATTCCTAGTACGTTATTTTTCATTTAATTCCCTTTGAATTTCTTTTACTTCATAAGTATATTGAATTTCAAAGTACCTAGAATGTTGTTTTGGTATTATTCTAATTTCTTTTATCTTCTTGTCTTTTTAATACTGATAGTAGCTTAACTTTAACTTCCTGATGAGTTTTCTTAAAAAGAATTTGAATAAGGAACTATCAGCATATCATCTTTTTAATCTAACAAAAACCTATAATAAGAGTTGTAAAACCATCTTTATCAAGATAATTAGGTAATTTTTATTTTACCATTATATTGACCATTCTTAGCAAGTTTTAAAAAGTGCAAAGAATGATTTAAAACTTTCATCTACTTCTTTTTAAAAATTTGTTGAGCCATATTAGAATTTAACTTCTTATAGTTCTCACTATTTTTTTAAGCATTTTATAGTTTTTCATTATAGCTTAAATACTTTTTTTATTGTTAAAAATAGTGTTGTCTAACATTGTATATAGCTTGATTTTTTTAAATTCTTAGCTATATGGCACAAATATTTTAAATTTTTAAACTCTTTTTTTGCTAAGATGTTTTTACTTGTTGTTTTTAATGTTAAATACATATATAATCACCTCCTTTTTATCAGAGATATTATACCATATATTCTACATTTTATCCATTAAAAAAAGTAATGTTTTTTTATTTATTTTTTTAAATATTTTTTTAAAGTTTTTAAAAACCCCACAACAGTGGGAAGCGTCGTTCACATAAGTGCGCTACTACTTATGCAGTTCTCTTATGAACTTCTTGTTATCTCTAACAAGCACAGACTATATCTTATCCATAGTGTATCTCAACACCTTAGGCGAAACCACTTCCAATACCAATCACTTGTATTGTACTCCCTCACGAGGGATAGTCGTTGAACTTTCCTTTTCAGGCTTAGCTGCTGATTGTCTATTACCATAATGTTTAGGATTTAACCTTGCATCATCTAGTATATTTTTTCTGCTTTCGCCACCATCACACCTGCCTCCATCTCCTTAACCTGTTAGGGAGTAGGATTACTATGTTGTGGTTATACTAGCTTTAAGAGTTCCCAGCAATTCAGTTTCTTTGTTGCACGGTCTTGCTCCGTGTCTACATACAAGTTTCCCTATATGCTTACTAAAATTTTCGTGCAATTCATACCCTACGAGTACATAGTCTCATGACTAACACCCTACGAGTGCTAGAGTCACGAGTGTTCTTGCACTATTTAATAAAGTCTTTTTCTATTATCTTGGCAATCTGCTCTACCTCCAATATTATTCAAATTAGAAAAAAATACTTCCATTCTTTTTTTCTAGAATTTCTTCAATTATTTTTTTGTTTTTTTCCATTTTCATTCCTTTATCTAAATTATTTTTTTATTTTTTTATTTTTTTATGTATTTCTTTAATAATTTATAATTTTTTTGATTCCATATCTTTTTTTAGCAACTTCTTCTCTTTTTAATTAGTTGACATACAATATGATACAAATTTTTTTAAAAATTATATTTAGGATTAATTTCCTTCACAAATTTTTTTCTAATTGCTCATGATAAGTTAAATGAAATTCAGTACAACTCATTCTAATCACTCCAATAAAGAAAAAAACCCTTGCATGTGTCATATTGACAAGCAAGGGTGTTATCAATATCAGTCTAACCATGGAGAATAATTTTTTTAAAAAAACTCATCATCTATATTTTTTTGAACATCTACTCCTAAATCTCCTAAAAAAATTCGTTCTCACAATTAGTTAATTTTTGTTTTCTTAATTCATCTGCCAACACTTTACAAATCTTTTTTTAACATAGGGTATTTTTATTTTTGTGCAAATACCATATCTTCTAAAAGTTTATGAATCTCTTTTCCTAATATCTTTTAAATCTAATAAGGCTCTATTAGACCATTTATAGAAAAATTTTATATCTTTTATTTAATAAGAATACTAAATGTACTACTTCATCAACAAAAAGATACAGACATTGATTAGCAGCAATTAAAGTCATTTCTTTCTTTAGACATCTAGCGTAATTATATTGTCCATGTTGAGAAATGTTCATTAATCTAGTAGCTATTTTATTTTTGTCTTATTGGCTCAGGATAGTAGTTTAATAATTCCTTACGAATTCTTGAAAACTCTCCTAAATTATCTAAAAAAATTTCTCCATTTGTAGCAGTAGCTAAAGGCAGTTTCTGGGATCTTTTTGCCATTCAGCTATGGTTCTAGGAACTTTTGAAGAACCTAAAAAAATTTAAAAGTAGAAATCTTCTATGTTTAAAAAGTCCTCTTCTATCTGATCCCCATTCACTTTCCTTCAATTCCTGAAATCCTAAATAAGCTTTTTGGTAAAGTCTTTAAGACTTCATTAATTTTATCTTTATATTTTAAATAATCATCTTTTTCTAGCCATATACACACTGATGGACCAAAGTCATGATCTTGAGAAATCTTGTCATCATAAGCATAGCATTCTGAACCTTCTCCAACTAATCCAAAAAGCACATAGAGGAAGTATGTCACTTTAGATGTTTTTTTCAAATTCAGGTAGAACTATGTCATAAAAAAATATCTTTTTAGAAAGTTCTAAGCCTTTAATATCTTTTTAGAATCTTCTTTTGTAAGATTTTTTTAATATGTTCATTTTTTTTCTTCAAATTCGGTACTTTTGAGAAATATTATTCTCTGAGCTTTTTCCTAATTCTTCTTTAATGAATTCGATATTACTAAGAATATTCTTGTAATTATCACTATCTAAGCCCATAGTTTTTTTAGAAATTTCTGCTGCCTTTTTCAAAAAAATTCTATAGCTTTTATCCAATTGTCTTTCATTATAATAGTATATTGCCATATTATTTAAAGAAGCTGAATAAAGTGGATGTTCTTTACCTACATTTTTTTCAAAAAAATTTCAATAGCTTTTATATAGATATTCAACTGCTTTTTCTTTCATTCCAAGTTGATAACAAGGATTGAATAGATTACTTAATGTTACAGCATATTCAAGAAGATATTCTTCACTATCATAATTTTTCAAATACATCTAAACTCTTTAAATGTAAATCATAAGCGGCTTTCATGTCTCCAATATTTTGATAATATAAATCCAAAAGTTATTACATAGTCCCTGCATAAGGGAATGTATTATCTGCTGAGTTATCTTGGTAAATCTTTAACTATTTTTTTTTATAGTTCTCTTCAAGAAGGTTAAATTTTTTTGTGCAAATCTATATACCTCAGTTAAATTTAAAAGACTAGTAGCATAAGGAAGATTGTTATCTCCATACTTTTTTTCTTTATAATTTCTAAAGATTTTTGTAAAGTTAGCTTCAGCTTCATCATAATAACCAACATATTTTAAAGTTCCACCTAATTCATTTAAAGCTTTAATATATTCATCACTTTCTGAAGCATATAGCTTTTTCAGTTTCAGTTAAGATTTCTCTCAGTATTTCAATTTCTTTTAAGATATTCCTTCTGTTTGATATTGTTCTCTTTTTTTATTCAGTTCATTTAACTTCATCTAATCACCAATTTTTTTATTTAGTTAAAAAAATTTGTTTTATCACAGTGTTATGGATGATTTTTTTACTATAAGATCACCTGCAATAAACAAAGTAAATATATCAAATAAAGCCATTTAGTTCAGGCATAGCTGTACCTGTCATTTCTAAAAAGAGAATAAGCTAATAGTAAGAATGTTATTTTATAGATAAAGATAAATACCTATTCCACCATTATTAGGAGTAGAGAGAATTCCAATGGCACCTGGTAATGTTAATAATCCATAGAAATAATACAATTTTTAAATCAAGATGTGAAGTTAAAAAAAGTAAGTGGAATCATAATTCCAGGGATTAATAATATCAGAAGTAAATATTTTCTATTTGTCTCAACAATACTAGTTAAGTTTTTTTCCCTAATACTAAAAAAAGAGGAACATCTCAAAAAAACAGCTACTTTATGAAGATCTAAGGTTTTTTTAATAGACCTAAATTATAAGTTACTGTATGATCTAATGAGTATTTATAGAAGTACATTCCTCCAATTGAAATTAGAGATAGAATTAAAATTATACTTTTTGAATAGTATAAAGTTTTTTTATTAATTTTTTTCAATTACCATTACATATGTTATTGCAACTAACAAGAAGTAAGCATATAATTTAAACATGAAATAATGATTACTAAAAAAATATTAAAAATCTATAAATATATAAGCAAGTAGTGCCATCATAGAAAGTATAGGAAGAATAAGCTGTAATCTTTCTCATCAGAATATACTTTTTTTAAGAACTCTAGGATATTTTTTTCTTTAAGATTATTCAATTCATCTATTTTTTTCGATAAATCCTGAATAATCAGTATCAAGTCTTTTAACATCTTTATTTTTTTTATAGCCTTATTTATTTCAGCTAAAGATGTTATTAATCCATTTTCATAGTTTTTTTACTATAAATCTTATAATATTTTTTTCAAAAATCATTTCATGATTGAAAGTGGAATTTATTAATAAGAAGATGACTGCTTTTTACGGTAAAATAAACTCCTACTGAATAAAAATATGTAGCTAAATTCAGGTAATAACAATTTAATTATAGAATTATCAATAGTGATATATTTAATGTACAAATCACTTCTTCTGATAGTATATCCTAAAAGCAAAAAGAAATTATTGCAACTAAAAAAATAAAGGAATAATAGACTTTTACATCACTAAAAGAATTTCTGTTTAACTCATCAAATTCACTTTTTATTTTTGAAGAACTCTATTTTGAAAAAAATTTCAGCATCTTCATCTAGGGTTGTATCATCTAAATATCTATTAGTACATTTAGTTAGAATAAAGTCATAGTTATCATCTTTAATATTTTTTTGACATAATGTAAGGATTATTTTCAAATCTATTTTTCAAATTTTAGATACTCACTTTCAAAGTTAGTAAGAGTTTTTTTCCTATTTCATTAATGTTCATTTTATTAGGTAAAAATTTCAAAACTAAGTATATTCTTTAATATTTGTTTAGACTCTTTCACCAGTTGCTTTGTATTCTTTCTTTTTTTAATACCATTTATTATAAACAGTAAATTTTTGTATGTCTCTTTAACAGAAGAATCACTAACTAGAGTAATATCTTCACTTTTTAAATACAATTTTCTTACTCTTATTTTTAGTATTATTTTCTTTACTCATATCTTCAAGTGTTAAGAAGAAATCATTACTATTAGTATTAATATTGTGATACCCATAGATATGTAGTAAAAGCTAATAAGGGCTTTAAAAGCTCAGGTTCTCCATCAATTTTTTTCTCTACTATCAAGATAGTCTATAATTAAAGAATTTAAATTTTTTTTCCTTGATATGTAAATTCTTTTTTTCAAGTTTTTTTGCATTATTAGGATCAAAATAAATACTTAATATTGAAGCTATTACTTCAGAATCATAATCTTTTATATCTTCAAGTTTATCAATAAAAGCTAGATGGTATATTCAATTTTTGTTAAAAAAATTTTTTTGAAGATCTCCTCTATTGAGAAGTTTTTTTAAAGCCTTCAGCTTGAATATTTAGAAGACCTCTATGATCATTGATTTCTTTATTATCCCATATAAAGATATCTTCATTTTTTTCAGAAACTTATAAAGTTTATAAATTTGATATTTTTTTCAGACTCATCATCTTTTAAATACTCAGATTCAATAGTTTCCATCTCTTTTTTTATCACTAGCTCTATTATTTATTTCAAAATTTTTTTAGAAATCCACTGAGAATTTAAAATTTCATTTATTTTTATCAGTATTTTTTTAATCATAAAATCAAATATTTCTTCTTTAGAGAAAAAGAGTTTTCATTATAAATACGTAAAGGTTCAGAAAAAAATTATCATTGTCAACCATTTTTTTACTTCTCTCATTAAAGAATAATCACCATTTAAAAAAATCTTTCTATATGACTATCATTAAATCTGTCAGCAAGAGAGTTTTTTTCAATAAACCTCTTATTAAAGCTTCAAATAACTTATGTTTATTTAATCTATCTATTTCAATGTATTCATCATATTTCATCTTTTCAATTAGTTTATTAACCTTATCATCATTACTTGTTGACATTTTTTTAGAATATCTTTATACATTAATCTACCAGTATATAAAGTATATAATGTCTGCCCTAATGAGTAATAATCTGATTCTTTTGAAACTATTCCTTTTTTTGAGTCTAATAGCTCAGGTGCACTATATCCAGGAGTTCCTATTTTTTTGATTATCAAAAATCTATTGACTCCTCTCCTATATAGTGAGCTATACCAAAAATCTCCTAAATATACTTTACCATCTTTATCAATATAAATATTTTCAGGTTTTATGTCTCTATGCACAATTTTATGACTATGTAGGTATCTTAATGCCTTAAGTAAAGATGGTATTATCTTTTTTTTCAATTTCATCATAATTTAATTGTTTATTAAATAAATCACCACCTGAATAGTATCTATAAATTTCTGCAAAAATATTCTTTTGATCCTACAGTTGCTTTTCCATAAGATATAACTCTTGCTAAACTATTTTTCTTCAACTTCTTCTCTTTTCTCATAAACTAATTGAAGAATTTCTTTTCTATTCTCAAATTTTTTTGTCATCAAATTTTTTTTAAAAAAACCTTTACTACACTTTCTATTTTTTTCCCCATCAATATTAATTTCATCTTTAAAAAGGACAGATTCTCCACTTGTTACATTTAGTCTATTTTTCCCTTTTTTAACTCAAATTTTAACTTTCCATCATTAGAAATATAAGTTGCATTCTCTAATAAATCTTCAATATTAGAAGTAGAATTTTTCTTGATTTTTGAGGCATAGTAGAGTCTCTATCAGTATTTTTCATTTTGAGGTATAGTAGAATCTCTATCAGTATTTTTCATTTTGAGGTATAGTAGAATCTCTGTCAACATTTTTCATTTTGAGGGTATAGTGGCTTCTCTATCAGCATTTTTGATTTTTGAGGTACAGTAGCTTCTCTATCAATTCCTTCATTTAGACGAGTAGTTATAATTCTATTATTATCAGCCATTTATTTCTCCTTTTTTTAATTAAAATTAAAGCTTATATTATCTTTACTTCCGTTTTTTTCAAGCTAAGTTCATGAATTTCTGTTAAAGTTTCCTCTAATGAGTTCTTTTTTTATCAAAAAAAATTTCTTTTAATGTAACATCATCAATAACATCTGTTACTCCATCCGAACATAAAAATATAATGTCATTAGGAACTAGACCTATACTTGTATAGATATTAACTCTACATTCATCAGAATAACCTATACAATTAGTAATAATATTTTTTTAGGATAATTCTTTATTTCATTTTTCAGTTAAATTTCCTTTATCTAATTCATCTTGGAATTGTGAGTCATCTCTTGTTAATCTTTGAAAATAGCCATTTCTGTATCTATAAGCTCTACTGTCTCCAAGATTATAGTATATCAAAAATATTATCATCTGAATAGATTCCAACTAATGTTGTTTTTTTAAAAGCATTTCTTTTTATTTTCATCTGTTTGAATCTTTCTGATTAAAGTATTTATTTCTTCTATTTTTTTCAATAACTTCATCTTTTTGTTAAATTCTCTTTTACAATCCCCTTTTAAATTTTGAAGAGTTAGAAGAGCTGCTCTATATCCTTCAGCCTGCCCACCTACTCCATCACACAGTATAGCACTTATATAATCTTTAGTTTCTCCTTTATAACTGCCTTCTTCAACAATAACATCATTAATCATTAATTTATCGTCATTCGTTTTTATATAAGACACCAATATCATTTATTGAGCAATACTTAAACATAAATTTTACTCACCTCTTCTAAAGTTTATTTTTTTTATTCTCAATGTAAGCAACTATATTTCCACTTTCTTTTCTTGAATTAAATATATAATCAGATAAGTCATTTATGTACTTATCTTCTATCATATTTCCTATTCCTCTTCCACCCATTTCAAGTATATTTTTTTCTTTTTGCTAAATTATAATAAAAACTCTAATACTTCTTCACTAACAGTCACTTTAATTTTTTTAATTTTTCTCTACATTCTCATTTATTTTTTTATTTGTGATTTAACAATTAGTTGAGAAACTTCATCTCTAATGAAATCAAATACAACTATATTATTTCCTATTCTATTAACAACTTCTGGTTTAAAATGAGCTTTGATTCCATTTATTACTTTCTTTTCCATATCTTCATAGCTTTCATCTATGCTTACTAACATTTCTCTTTTTTCATTTCCAGAAGAGTCAATTACTTTTTTTGTTATTCCTAAATTTGAAGTAAATATTATTAATGATTCAGAAAAAAATACACTGTATTTCCTTGACCATCAGTCATTCTACCATCTTCAAGTATTTGAAGAAATTTATCCATTATAGAGGGATGAGCTTTTTCAATTTCATCAAAAAGTAATATAGAAAAAGGTTTTTTTCTTTTATAGCATTTGTTAATTGACCTCCAGCTTCATAGCCTACATACCCTGGAGGTGCACCAAATAATTTTTTTGATCTGAATGTGATTCAGAATACTCACTCATATCAAATCTTATACAATTATTTTTCATCTCCAAAAAGAATATCAGCAAGAGCTTTTTGTAAGTTCAGTTTTACCTGTCCCTGTAGGTCCTGCAAAAAAATAAAAATTCCTTTAGGTTTATTTCCTATTGATGAATGTTGTAATCCTGACATTCCAGTAACAGCTCTCTTTATTACAGCAGTAACTTTTTTTAACAGCTCTGTCTTGACCTTTTACTCTGTCCTTTAAGCTATTTTTCAAGATTATTTACAGCTTCTTCATCAATACTTTCCCACATATTTTCTTTAATACCATATTTATACATTGTTAAAGCATCTAATAAAGTGTAATTTTTCATCTTTATTTCTATATCTGTTATACAAATTTTTTTTAACTCTAGAAGCTCTCTTATTTTCAATCCTTCTGTATTATCAATAAATTTCCCTTTTTACTTTTAAATTATTTTCTAAGACTTCTCTATAATTCATTTCAATATAATTAAGTCTTATATTTTTTTATCAGGATTAGGTATAGTTATTGTTCTAACATTAGGATTATTATAATAAAAACCAAGAAGGAAGATCATTAAATTTTTTTCAACAATTAATATCAAGGTATTTGAATAACCATCTTCTTTGTTAGCATTCATTGAAGCTTCAAATAAGTTTATAAATGTGTTATTTTCACATGAATCTAATGAAGTTGGAGAAGATATGTATCTTGCTGCAAAATTAATAACAACAGCTATAGGATTGTCTTTTTTTGAGTCATTGCTTCTTTTATAATAACTGAAAATTTTTTTCAATATCATCTATTTTTGTAGTTTTGTTTTTTTATCATCCTTAAAGATACTATTATTTGATTTATCAAATTCTTTTTAGAATATTTGCTACATTAGTAGTTCTTTTATTGTAGAATCCTAAAACAGGGTTACAAAAATACAAAAGTCATATTCCAATTTATTCTCATTATTTTCATCTTTTTTTCTTCAAATTTTAAATAATTTTTATCAAAATTGAATCTAAATCAAAAGTAGTTAGCCTTACCATTCTCCATATAATGAGGGTATATATCATTTATATTATTTTCAATTATAAAAAGTAGATTTTATTCCTTTAAAAACTTTCAATTTCTTTTTTTGCCATTTTTGGTTTTTTTATCCATTTGGTCTCCTTATCTATTATGTATTCCTACAGATATTAATTTTTTTCTCCCATAATTATATTTTGTATCATTCTTTCTTTTTTTAAATATTCCCTATATATTTCTTCAAGTTCTTTATTAAAGTAGATAATATTTTGATTTTTTTGAACCCCTTAATTTAACATCTTTAAAATTCAATTCATGGATATATGGTCCGTCAATTAAAATGGGAACATTTTTTTGATTTTTTTCCTGCTTATTCTTTTGCTAAACTTTCAAAGTAATCTCCTGTATAAACTAAAAATATCTTTTGTTATGCTTTTTAATAAAAGCAATAAATTCTATCAATTCATCAAATTGTTCAAGTGGATCTCCACCAGTAAAAGTTATTCCATCTATTTTTATATTTTTTTGATATATTTAATATAATTTGAAATAAAGTTTTTATATCTCTATTTTTTTGAGTTTTCTATACTCCATAACTCTGGATTTGAACAATTCTTACATTTTTTTGAACAACCTTTAGTCCAAATAACAAGCCTATTTCCAGGACCTAAAAGTATGAATAGGATAAAAGTATTCTGTCTATATACATTATTTGATTTTTAACTTTAAAAAGAGTATTCTTTAGCAAGAGTTATTTCATCATCATTTTTTTAAAAATTCTAGGAGAATCCGAACATACTTTTTTTCTTTGTTTACTTCAGTGTCATTAGTCGTACTAAGATGCCAAATTACCCACTCATTTAGTGAATTATATTCTATTCTAAAAATGTAGTCTAGATACTTTATTCATGTAATATTTTTTTCAAATATCCTTGCACCATAATCTCCTTGTCTTCCAACATTTCCACCAATTTTAGGGATTTTTTTATAATTTCATTTTCATTGTTTTTTTTAAAAATTAAGTAAATTGTCTCTTCTTTTTATTTCTTTTTCAAGAGGAGTTTTATTTAAATTTTTCATTTTCTTGAGTTTTAGAAACTTTAATAAAGTCTTCACCATCAATTATATGATTAGAGAAACATTTTTTTCACAATAAAATTCGTTATCATTCTCATCTATCTCAGTTTCATAGTTACTTATTAGACATCTAACCTTTATCTTTGTCTTTACCTCAACTAAACTTTGCTTACAAATAGGACATTGTATCTCTGTATCTTCAATCTCACTACCACAAAATTTACATTCCATTTTTTTATTTTCCTCCGATTTCTCTGTATTTTTACCTTATTAGTATTTTTCTTTTTGATTTTTCTTTTTATTATTTCTATTTTCAAAAATTATTTTTTTAAGTTTAATTTTTGTATTATATTTTTCTATCAGGCTCATTGTAATTGACTTTCTCAAATATAATTCCTCTTGTTCTTAATTCATTGATTAATTCAGGATACATAGAGCAAAAAAATTACATTGTTCTTCATATAATCTATCAGATTCTTTTTCATTTAATTCTTCATCAAAAACCAATACCAACAACTTTAAATGTAAACATTTGTTGCTCAGTATCAGACATAAAAAAACTTCTATTCCAGTAGAATTGTCAACCTGATATAGCAATCTATTGTTTTTTTGTTAGACTTTTCTATATATTCTGGACTAATCATATTATATCCATATTTTTGAAATTACTTCATCCACTTGTTCTCTAATATAATTCTTTTTCTGAAAAAAACTTTGAGCTTTCTTCCTTAGAATTTCTGTTTCGTTTTTTTATTTCTTCATTTGAAGAAAAAAATCTTTTTATTGATTTGATATTAGAATAATCAATAGAATAAAGCTTCTTTTAAATAATCTTCATACAAAGCTTCAACTTTTTTTATTTTCAAATTCTATCTTTTTTTAATTCATTTTTTTATAGAGACTTTTTTTTCTAAGATAAGCTTTTTCTTTATATCTAAATCAAGAACTTCTCTTTCTAATTCTAAAAATTTGATTTCTCATATCAAATATTTGTTGTCTATATTTAACTATATATTCTTTAGCTTCTAAGAAATTAGTTAAATCCTCAAGAATTTCTTTCACAATTATTTCTATGTTGTCATTAGAAACAACTGTCTCATTACTATCTTTTTTTAGATAAATTAGAGAAATTAACTGTTTTTATTACTATCTTTTTTTAGAGATTTGAGAAATCAAATGTCTCATTATTTTTCTTTTCTTTCTACTTTTTGTTTCTTTAAATTCAAATTTTTTTGAAATTTTTTTGGTATTTACATTGTTGATTTTTTTATAATTCTGTTTACTGTATCTTTTATTTCTAATATAATGGATCTGCTTCCTTCAATTTTTATCTGCTGGAATTTTTATCAATTAAAGAAGCTATTTCATCTTTTTTTCATTTCGAGAGGAAATTTCAATTATTTTTATTTATATTATCTTCAATATTTTTTTGAATATATTTTTCATATTTATCTTCAAACTCATTCAAGACATCTGTAGAGTTTCTATTTAATGCCTCTAAAGTTGAAAGATCATTGGTTATATTAGCATTCCTTACCATGTTATTCAAAGTTTCTTCAGATATTTTTTTTAAAAAGCATCTAGTTTCAGTTTTTAGTTTATTAGAAATATGTGAATCATTAATCCTTATATCAAAAATTATTAAGTCTTTGTAATTTGCTTTTTAATTTCAAATATGATTTGTGCTTTTTCTCTTCTTAATCTTTCTAAATACGCCTGTCTTTCTGGACTTATATATACATTACTAGTTTTAGGCCCACTCATAACTCCCTCCTTTAAATATTTTTTTTAATTTTTCCCTTTTTATTATAACATTTTTTTAGAAAAAAATACTAAGGAAAAGAGAGTATAAAAAAATAAAAGCTCCAAGTTGCAAGTATAAATATTATAATTTCATTAATTTCATAAGAGAAGAGTTTAAAAACTTTTATGACTGCAAAGAACTATCTGAAAGACTTTTTAAAAAAATGGAGTCAGAAGATAGAATGAGTAGATGACAAAAATATAGGAAAAAAATGATATAATCTGACGTACTACATTAAGATTAAAAAGAATGTGTAGAATAGATATAGTATAATTAATAGTATAATTAAAAGAAGAAGTTTAAATATTAGATTTAGTTCCTATAAATTATCTAGATTAAAGATTTGAATAGTTTGAAAGAAGAGGTTAACATGGAGTTCAAGAAAAATAAGAAAAGACTGTGAAGAACTATGGGCAAAAAAACAAATATTATGTATTAAGCAAATCACATAAAGTATATCTAGAGATAAGAGAGTATTTGAAAGAAAAAAAGAGGTAGATTTTTTTATTTCTTAATGAAAAAAATACAAAGAGTAAAGAATATTGAAGAAAGCAAAAAAAGATTTCAGCAATGCTATTCTTCATGTATGGGGATATTTCAAAAAAATGAAGCAACTGAAATTGAAAAAAACAAGGATTATGTAATCTACTACAAGAATATATGAAAGGAAAAAAATAATCAGAAATCTGTAATAGAATATATTAATATTTTACTAAAGAAATATCCAAATGAATATTTACAAAAAAATCTACTTTATTAAAAAGGAGAAGAAGATGAGACTTTGGCATGAAGAAATTATCCACCTATTACCTAAAAAAATCAGCTTCTTGGACAACATAGAGAGTGTTGTGCACTTAGAGGTAATGGATGGGGTAAAAAAACATAAAACTGTAGATTATGTATTTTGGTATTCTCCATATCACTTATTTATATATCATTTATTAGTTATGGATGAAATGGAAAAAAAGAGGATATAAAGTTTCTATAGAATGGAGAGATAAGAATTATAGGGGAAAGCAAGCAGAAAAAAATATGATGCTCTTGAGGAAAAAAACTATAGATAAGCCAATTTACAAAGAACATAATGCTAAGTACATGATTGAGTGCATAGAAAACTTACAAAAAAAGGTATAGAATTAGAAGTATAATAGTTTAATCCTAATAAAAAAAGGGGCTGTTGCAAAAATTAAAATTTCAATCCCAAAAGTAAAAAAATAAGTGAGTTACGAATGGAAATTTTTAGATAAAAAAATCAAATAGAATGAGCCGAGCAAATTCAGGGTGTTTGAGTGTAACGAGTTTCCTGATTTGCAGCGAATTCTTGATTTTTTTATCGTTAAGAAATTTACTCAGTAACGAACTATTTTTTTACTTTTTGTTAATTTGCAACAGCCTCTTAATTCTATGAGAACATAGGCTAAACTTATTTATCAACACTATTTGATAAATAATCCTTATAATTTAATCAAATAAATTTAAATATTTTTTTCTATATGTATTCCTTTTTTTCTTATCTTCTTGGTCTTTATTTTTCAAAAAAACAATCTCTTTTTACAATTTTTCATTGCTTTTTTTCTGTAGCAACTTTTTAAAAGATTTTCCCTCTAATGTTTCACTTATTATAACAGAAGAAAAATATATCACCTGTTCCTGGAAAAATAAGTTGGAATTTCTTCATAAGGTAAATAAAAGTATTCATTAATTTTACTATCAAAACCAGCAACCATTTTAGTTTCAACAGAAGGGATTGAAGTAACTATAACAGATTTTTACACCTATTTCCCTTATTTTATTTATAATTGTATTTATTTCTTCAGTTGAAATACCTTCTTTGTATTTAGTTTTTGTCAAAAGACAACTTTCAGTATAGTTAGGTATTGTTACATCAGAAACAGAGATAATATTTTTTTCATATAATCTACAGTATCAGAACTGATTCCAGAATATAATTCACCATTATCTGCCATTATAGGATCGTTAAAAAAATAAAAAAACTCCTTTTTTTAGATTGCTCCTCACAGAATTTCGATATAATTTCCATTTGTTTTTTTTGTAAAAAAATAAAACCTGTTGAAATAACATCAAAAGAAAAAAATTTAATTCTTTCCAGATTCTTAAAGTTTCTTCTATATATTCAGTTGTATCTTCTATTCTAAATTTTTTTCATAATTTAAAGTATTAGAAACTATTGCTGTGGGTAAGTTATAAAGATTAAAACCCTTGTAAGATAAAAATAGGTAGCATAGCTGATAGAGCAACTTTTTCCATATCCTGCTATATCATTAATTAAAAAGAACCTTTGTATCTTGTATTGACATAAGTATTACCTCCATAAAGTTGTTATAAATTAACAACTTAATAAATTTTATCAATATCTAAATTTTTTTTAGATATTCTCTTATATTATCTTTTGTTTCTTCATTTCTAAGTCCAAATTCAATATTGGCTTTAAGAAGTCCAGCTTTACTTCCTATATCATATCTTTTTTTCCAATAAAATTATATGATAAGACATCTTCTCCATCTTTCATCATAGCAAGTATTCCATCTGTTAATTGAATTTCTCCATTTTTTTCCAGGTTTAGTTTCTTCTAAATACTTAAAAAACTTTTTCCTGAAAGAAGGTATCTACCTAAACACGCTGTTCTTGAAGGTGCATCTTCAATAGAAGGTTTTTTTCTAAAAAGTCTAGCATTTGAAAAGTTACTTCATCAAATTTATTTCCTAACTTTGCTATACCATATTTAGATACATCTTCAGTTGCTACTTCTTGGCAACCTATTAAATTTTTACCATAAAGTTCATATTTTTTTCTATCATTTGTTTAGTAACTGGTTTTTTTCAGGATTATATATAATATCATCACCTAAAGCAATAACAAAAGGATCATCTCCTATAAAAGATTTTTGCTTTTTAATATTGCGTGTCCTAAACCAAGTGGCATATTTTGTCTTACATAATAGATATTAGCCATAGTTGAAATATGCGAAACCTTATCTAACAATTCAGCTTTATGCTCATTTTTTTTAAAAGTATTTTTCTAATTCATAGGAAAAAAATCAAAGTGATCTTCTATTGAATTTTTATTTCTTCCTGTTATTATAACAATATCTGTTATTCCAGAAGCAACAAGTTCTTCAACTATATATTGCAACGAAGGCTTGTCAACTATTGTAAGCATTTCTTTTGGTAGTGCCTTTGTTGCTGGTAAAAACTCTTGTTCCTAATCCAGCAGCAGGAATGACAGCCTTAGTAACCTTTTTCATAAAAGCCTCCTTTAAAGACATTTTTTTCTCCATAATGAGTCTCTTTTTTTAAATTTCTCCCATTCTTTTTCATCACTAAAATCTAAACCTCTATCTTCTGTTTTATCAACTTCTTCATTTACATAGTGATTTATAGAATAAAAAAATATCCTCTATCATTTTTTTAACATCATCTTTTTAAAGTTAAAAAAACTCATAATCATTTGGGACTAGTTCTAAACCTTTCTCTATACATTTATAAACTTTATCAAGTTCTCCAAATTTATAGTATAATCTAGCAAGTTCTAGCCAATTCCAAGGATAAGTAGAATCAACCTCTGTTCCCAATATAAAAATATTTTAAAGCTTCTTTATATTTCCTAAGTCTTGCAATAGAAACTGCATATCTATAGCACCAAATAGGATTTTTTTATTCCTTTTCTTTCTACCTTTTTTTAGTATTTTTTTCTGCCTTTTGCATATCCTTTATAATTCCATAAATTAATATATACAAAAGCTCTCCAAAGTGCTACATCTAAATCATTATTCATTTCTTCATCAGAATAATTGTTATCAGTTTGAATATCGTTTTATTCTATCTATTATTTCACTAAAATATTCTACATTTTCAAAAAAATTCTTCATCTTTTTTTACTAATAATTCCCATAGCTACTCCTTTTTAACTAAAAAAACTAACTTACAAAAGCTCCAGCTTCAACTGACTTATCAATTTTTTTATTAAAGAAACTCCATTTTTATCTTCAGTAGTTAGTAACATTCCTTGTGATAACTCACCTTTTAGTTTTAGCAAATTTTCAAGTTAGCAACAGCTAAAACTTTTTCTCCAACTAAAGCTTTTATAGTCAGGGATAAAAATTTAGCAAGACCTGAAATTATTTGTCTTTCAAATTCTCCATCAAATACTTTAAATTTAAGTAACTTTATCTGCTCCCTTTAACTTTATCAACATCTAAAGATTTCAACAACTTTTATTTGAACTTTATTAAAAATCATCTATAGCAATAGGATTTTTCTATTTTTAATTCTTTTTTTAACTTCTTCAACAACTTCTTCTTTTTCAATTTCTATTCTTGGGAATATTGGACTTGCTTCACCAAGTTGATGTCCTTCTTTGAAAAATGTTCCATTCTTTTTATGTCATCAAACTTTAAGCTAGTAATATCTTTGTCTATACCTAATTGATTAGAAATTTTTTTGAGCAGATTCAGGCATATAAGGAGCTATTAAAAAAATGCTATCTTATACAGTCCTTCACATAAAATGTTCATAACAGCAGCAAGTCTAGCTTTTTTTAGTTTCATCTTTTCGCTAGAGCCCAAGGCATAGTTTCATCTATATATTTATTTAATCTTGAAATAAATTTCCAAATAGTTTCTAATGCTCTTGAGAATTCAAATAAATACATATTTTTTTCAACATCTTTAATAGTTTCATCAAACATAGCTTTTTATTACACCATCTATTTCTTCAGAAGCAGATGAGGCTACAACTACTCCATTAAAAGTATTTTTTTATACATTCCTAATGTTCTATTTAATAAGTTTCCTAAGTCATTAGCTAAATCGGAATTTAATCTTCCTACTATTCCTTTTTGTAGAATAGTCACCATCAGTACCAAAGTTTGCTTCTCTTAAAAGATAATATCTAAAAGCATCTACTCCATATTTTTTAATTTCATTATATGGATCTACAACATTACCTTTTGATTTAGACATTTTTTCACCTTCAGATGTCCACCAACCATGAGCAACTATACTATCTGGTAATTTAATTCCAGCTGATAGAAAGCATACAAAGGCCAAAATAATAGCATGGAATCTTATTATATCTTTTCCTATTAAGTGAACTACTCTTGCATTATTCCAGAATTTATCAAATTTCTTATCATCATTTTCAAATCCAGCTGATGTGATGTAGTTTGTCAAAGCATCAAACCAAACATAAGTAATATGTCCAGGAGCAAAGTCTATAGGAATTCCCCAAGTAAAAGTGTTTCTTGAGATTGATAAATCTTGTAAACCTTGTTTAATAAAAAGAGATTACTTCATTTCTACGAGAATGGGGTAAAATAAAGTCAGGATGTTCATCTATATGTTTAAGTAGAGCATCTGCATATTTTTGACATCTTAAAGAAGTATGATTCTTCTTTTTAAGACAGTAAGTTCTTTTTCCACAGTCAGGACATTTGTTGCTACCATTTAATTGATTTTCAGGGAAGAAAGTTTCACAAGAAACACAATATTTTCCTTCATATTCTCCTTTATAGATGTCACCTTTTTCGTGAACTATTTCTAAAAATCTTTTTTTAACTGCTTTTTTTATGTCTTTCTTCAGTTGTTCTGATAAAATCATCGTATTTTTATATCTAAAGCAGCCCACATATTTTTTTAAAGTTAGGAGTCATTTTATCTGTCCAAGCTTGTGGAGTAAATCCATTTTGTTCCGCTGCTTGTTCAACCTTTTGTCCATGTTCATCAAGTCCTGTAACAAAATGAGTATCCATTCCCATAGCTTTATTGTATCTATTAATAACATCTGCTGCTATTGTTGTATATGCACTTCCTACATGAGGATCACCATTTACATAATATATTGGTGTACTTACAAAAAAATTCTTTTTCATATTCTTCACTTACCCTTCATAGATTTTATTTAAATCATTTATAGTATTTTCTACAATTTCTGTATATTTATCTAAATCTTCATTTTCATTAATTATCATAGCTTCACCTAAGACAATTCTTACCTTTGAAAAAAGGTTTAGAATTTCAAATTTATCCCAAGTTTTTTTTCAATATCCACTTATTACTATATGAAATTCCTACTGGAACAAGTGGTACAGAAGTTTTTTTGGCACAGATATAGTAAACCTTTTTTTTGCTTTTTTTCTTTAGGACCTTTAGGACCATCTAAAGGAGTCCCTATTGAATAACCTTTTTTTAAATATTTTTAAAAAGAGATATTGTACTTGAAATTGATTTTTTTATCAGATGAACCTCTTACAAGTACATAGCCCATTTTTTTCAAGAGGAACAGAAATTAGTTCACCATCTTTAGTAGGACTTGACATTGCAAGTTTCTTCTCAACATCTTTAAAGAATATTGGAGTTATAAAAAGTTTACTATGCCAAAATCCATAGATATGAGCTTTTTTTGCATATCTATATTATATTTATTTACAATCTCTACTCTTAAAGTAAAAGATATAATTCTTAAAATGTAATAAAGTATTGTACCTAATATCCTATATTTTTTTATTTTCTTCCATAATCACCTCTTAAGAAAAAAATAACTCAAGAGAAATTAAATCTCTTGAGTTTCTCTTTAAAAATAAGCCAGGAATATTTATTCCACCTGTTACTTTTTGCCATTTCTTTTTCAGCCATTTCTTCAGCTTCAGCCATAGCATTTTTTTAACAGCTGTTAGTATTAAGTCTTCTAACATTTCTTTGTCAGTAGCAGCTTCTTTTTACTATTTCATCAGATAACTTTACTTCTACAAGTTCTTTTTTTGACCGTTAACTTTTACAGAAACAGCTCCTCCACCAACAGATGAACTAACTTCTTTAGATTTTTAATTGTTCTTGAATTTCTAACATTTGTTGTTGCATAACTTGAGCTTGTTTTTACTATATCAGCTTGATTACCAGCTGGTTTTAGCACCTTTTAGTTTTTCTAACCATTTTCTCCTCCTAAAAAAACTTTTTACATATTTCTAATTATACACATAATTTACAAATAATTCAATATCTATTTAAAAATTTGTAAAAAAATATTTTTTTTAGAATATAATTTAAAAATATAATAATCTAAATTAATATTAATTTTAAAAAGAGGGAAAAAGCTATGGAAAATAATTTATTTAAAAATACATTCAGAATATAGACCAATGGGAGATCAACCCACTGCAATAGATAGTATAGTTAAGAATATAGAAAAGGGAGTTAAAGATCAAGTTCTTTTAGGAGTAACAGGTTCAGGAAAAAAACATTTACTATAGCTAATGTTATAGAAAGACTACAAAGACCTGCTTTAATAATTGCACCAAATAAAAACTTTAGCAGCTCAACTTTATTCAGAGTACAAGAAATTTTTTTCCTGAAAATGCAGTAGAATACTTTGTTTCATACTATGATTACTACCAACCTGAAGCCTATAAAAAAACAACAGATACTTATATAGAAAAAGATTCATCAGTCAATGATGAAATAGATAAACTTCGTAATGCAGCAACAGCAGCCTTAATTCATAGAAGAGATGTTATTATTGTAGCATCCGTATCTTCTATCTATGGTTTAGGATCACCTGATACTTATAGAAAAATGACTATTCCTATAGATAAACAAACTGGTATTCAAAGAAAAGAATTAATGAAAAAAATTAATTGCCTTAAGATATGAAAGAAATGATATCGCCTTTGAAAGAGGAAAATTTAGAATAAAAGGTGATGTTATAGATATCTATCCTTCATATATGAATAATGGTTATAGACTTGAATATTGGGGAGATGATTTAGAAGAAATTTCTGAAATTAACACTTTAACTGGACAGAAAAATAAAAAAAGAACCTAGAAAGAATAGTTATCTATCCAGCTACACAATATTTAACAGCTGATGATGATAAAGATAGAATTATAGAAGAGATAAAAAGGTGATTTAAGAGTAGAGGTAAAAAAAGCTTTGAAGATGAGAAAAAAACTCTTAGAAGCACAAAGATTAAGACAAAGAACTGAATATGATTTAGAAATGATAACTGAGATAGGTTATTGTAAAGGAATTGAAAAATTATTCAAGGTATTTATCAGGTAAAAGACCCGGAGAAACTCCAGATACTTTATTTGAATATTTTCCAAAAGACTTTTTACTTTTTTTATAGATGAGTCACATATAACAGTGCCACAAGTTAGAGGTATGTACAATGGAGATAGAGCAAGAAAAAGAAGCTTTTAGTTGAAAATGGTTTTAGATTGAAAAGCAGCCTTAGATAATAGACCTTTAAGATTTGAAGAATTTAGAGAAAAAAATCTAATCAAACAGTTTTTTTATTTCAGCAACACCAGGAGATTTTTGAAGTTGAAGTTTCTGATAATAATATAGCAGAACAACTTATAAGACCAACAGGTATAGTCGATCCTGAAATAGAAATAAGACCGACTAAAAAAATCAAGTTGATGACTTACTAGATGAAATAAGAAAAAAGAGTTGCTAAAAAAAGAAAGAGTGCTTGTTACTACACTTACAAAGAAAAATAGCTGAGGAGCTTACAGAATACTATATAGAATTAGGTGTTAAGGTAAAATATATGCACTCTGATATAGATACTTTAGAAAGAATTGAAATTATTAGAGCATTAAGAAAAAGGTGAAATAGATGTTATCATAGGTATTAACCTTTTAAGAGAAGGATTAGATATACCTGAAGTATCTTTGGTTGCTATTATGGAAGCAGATAAAGAAGGATTTTTTTAAGAAGTAGAAGATCTTTAGTTCAAACTATAGGTAGAGCTGCAAGAAATGTTGAAGGTAGGGTTATTCTTTATGCTGACATTATGACAGATTCAATGAAAGAAGCTATAATGGAAACTGAAAGAAGAAGAAAGATTCAAAAAGGAATATAATGTTTATAATAATATAGATCCAAAAGAGTATTGTTAAAGAAATAGCTGAGGATTTAATTAATTTAGATTATGGTATTGAAGATAAGAAATTTGAAAAATGATAAAAAAAGTATTTAGAAGTAAAGCAGATATTGAAAAAGAAATAACTAAACTTGAAAAAGAAAAATTAAGAAACTTGTAGAAGAACTTGATTTTGAACAAGCAATAGTTTTTAAGAGATGAGATGTTAAAAATTAAAAGAGTTGCTATTAGATTTCTAAAAAAATAGAAAGGTTGACTATGGAACGAATAATTATGCACTATGATATGGATGCTTTCTATGTCTGTAAATTTTTCTGAATAATTTCAAAGGATTTTTAGATTTTAATTTTATGTTTTTGTTGGCTACTAGTTGACTACTGATTTTTTTAAAGAGGATAAATATAAGTAAAGAGAAATCATTAAATTTATAAAATGGTTTCTCTTTTTATTATATTTATTCAATTTTCATATTCATCAAGGAAGTTATTCATATTAGATGCTCTTCCTCTAAAGTTTTTTTTATTCCTTCATAAGACTCTCTATACGATTCCCATATTTTTTTAAGTTATTATCACTCTTAAAAAAACTTTTTGTAAAGAAGTATCGTCTGCTAAAGGCTCTTTCAGAGAACTCTATAGCCATTTTTTTTCTTTTTTTCTAGATTAGAAAAATTCTTTTTTTCTTCACCATAAGTAACATGTTCTAAGTTTTTAGAGAAAAAATATAGTTTCAAAAGGAATTTCATTTTTTTAATAAGATTAATGGTATTAAAATTAAAAAAATTTTTACTCAAACATTCAGACTTATTTTTTTATGGTGGCTTTGTTTTTTTCAGAGAAACAGTAATCAATATCTGTCACATAATATACTTTTTATTATGTCACTGAGTTTTATTTTTTTCAGCTTTAACAGAAGCTAGATTGAAAATAAGAACTTATAGATTTTTTTAATTCACCTTTTACATTAGATGAATTAATTTTTGTATTCTTTTTGTATTTTTAATATACTCTGTTAATATATCGCCATGCATTTCTTTTTACAGTAACTTTTTAATTTTTAGCTTTTTGCAATCTTTCTTGTATATAAGGAATTAAAGCTGAATGATCACTAGGACCTTCTACAATAAATAGAATAACTGAACCTTTCATTATATCACCAACTTTTTAATAAACATTTCAAGAGCAGAAGAGTTTAAAAAGTAAAGGTTCTATATTTTCTTCAGTCCACATAGTCTGTGATCTTAAATATTTTTTTGTCTTAGATTAGTTGTTACTGAAGCTCCTTTTTAAATAAACGTAACTTACACCCTTTTTTTTTCATCTTTTGTAGAAATTATAATAGATTCCTTTATCTAATTTTTTTCCATTGGTAATAAATTATGAGCAGTAAATATCAGTTGTCCTTTTTGCATATAAAGGCAACTTTTTTTCTAAAAAAATAAAGCCAGTAAATATTCAAAAAAATATGTATATCAAATTCATCTATTGCCACTGTAGCATTCTTATCTTTTATATAATATAGAATTATTGAAAGTAAAGATACTAACTTTATGACCCCAGTTGATTCTTGGTCTAATAAAAAGTTTTTCTTCCTTCTCGTTCAACATAGATATTTACTCCAACTTTTAATTCTTCTCCTTCAAGACTAGTTATTTTTCTCTCTGTACTAAGTTTTGAATTTGGAATAATTGTTGAAAAAAATTGAATTAATTTCTTTAACAGTTTCCTCTAATATTTTCTGCTTCTTTTTCAGTATAAATATTTCCAATAGAATCTCTATAATTTACAGCTAAAGTTCCATGAACTTTATTAGTATGTATATTCATAGGGATTAATAAATTCAAATTATATAAAAGCCTGTTCCTCCAATGTTATTATAACCATATCTAGAAATATTTTTTTCTATTTTACTAAAGTGTGTCATAACTAAAGCTTAATTTTTTTCTGGAATAGAAACTTTTTTTCATTATCTTTGATATTAGCATATTTAATAATCAAAGATAAATAACTTGAAAAGATTTGCAAAAATCATTTATAAATCTTTTTGCTCCTCCTTCAATTTGACTTAAAAATAGATTTTTCTAAAATATCAAAAATTATTTTTTTGTTGAATTTTCAATATAAATTTCAGGTGATAATAAGTTTTCATTATTTACAATTTTTACTATATTTTTTTAAATTTTTCTTTTTGAATTAGTTTCCTTGAATGACAATTCTTCTCTTGAAACATATAAAGAATCATCTGTATATTTATTAAATTCAACTAATATCTTATAGTCAAATTCATTAATAGAAAATATTATATCAATTATTAAATTTTTTTCACCAATAGACATTCCTTTTTAAAAATCTTTTTTTCTAAAGCTTCATATTTCATAAAAAGGATTTTACAAAATATGACTTCATTATATCTAAAAACTTCTATAATAGCAGTCTTACCCTGTTCCATTTGGACCGTATATAGCAGATAAATTTCTTTTAAATTCTATCTTAGAATCTTTAATAGTTTTAAAAATTTTTTTATCTCTATTGATTTTATTGACATCTTATTCACCTCTCTATAAATTGTTATTTATTTGTATATTTTATCTTTTTTTCTAAAAAAATTCAATATTTTTTTAAAAAATTTTTTTAATATTTTTTTAGATAAAAAATTTTATTTTATTAATTTCTAGAATAAAAAAATAAGTTCCTTCTTCGTGGAACTTTTTAACCAATTTATCTTATGTACTTTTTTTAATATATACTTACATAGTAAGTATATATTAAATTTATAAAGTTGTCAAGTGTTTTATATTAAAAACATAATTCCTGAAAAGCATTTAGGGGATATTTATTCCAATTAAATTCTTAATCTTTTTATATTTCTTATTTCAAAAATTATATTTGGAGAACAATCCCTGATGTAACTTAGGGATTTTAACTAATTTTTTTCATATATTTTATACTTTTCTAATAAAAAGTAAGTTGAAATGACAATCCGCTTTTATTGTGGATTGGAATGAAAACTTACTGAAAAATATATGTAATTATATTAAATTCTTTAAGAATAAATTAATATAAGGAGGTATCTTTATGGATACAATATCACTTAATATTGGTATAGAACCAATAAATAATACTATTTTTAAATTTAGATATTTTTAGTTAAGGGAGTTAATAGTATACAAAGTCCCTTAGGTAATACTTATTGTGATTTTTATAAAATTGAACTCCAACTATGAATTTAACTTAAAAGTTTCCTATCCTCGCTTTTTATAAAGGAATTAATGCTTTTTCTAGTAACTAACCCTACTCTATGTTTAGAGGTAAATAAATATTTAGTTAGTTCTTTAGGACAAGTTTTAAGTTATCAAGGATATAAAATTTCTTATATCTCACTTATAAGAGTGGACATACCTTTTCACTTACTATATGCCTGATGATTTAACATTTGAAAAAGTATTTTTAATGTTTTTTTAAAATAATGGCTCATATTTACCATAATACCAGAGCCAATACAATTACTGCTGATGTTAAAGGAATTATAGATATGATTAGTACCAATATAGAAACTGTAACCTTTACTTCTACCAGAGGTAGTGGTGGGAATAAAGAAATTACTATCTATAATCAATATTTGAATATTCAAAGAAAAAAACTTCATCTCCAGTAGATTTTGAAAATTATACTAATCTTTATCCTGATTTAAAGAAAAAGGATAAGGATAGAGGTTTGCAAGAGAATTAACAGAAAAAAAGTTTTTTTCGCCCTTAGAATTTTCTAATTTTAATATTCTAGGTAATTATGGAGATCAATGTAGAAAAATTTTTTTACTAGATAACCTCTTGAATCTAGAGCAATTAAGTTTTTATTTCTCATTTGTATTTTCAAGATTTGGATTTATCTTTTAAAAAAACTATATTCAAACTTATGGAAGAATTAATTATTCTCATTGGCTTCATTTGAATAAAGAACTCTTGATAGATTACAGTATCATTAGGCAAGTTCTACAAAATAATATTCCTAATCCTAAAAACTCTTGAAAGTGCTATAACCGTTGTAAGAAAAGAACTTTTTGAGTATAGATTCAAATATTATTGTTTCTAATACTATCTCTATTATTCAAGATATTAGAAAAAAATAATTAAAGATTATAAATTCATTCCTGATGAAGCTCAAGTTCTTGAATTTTTTTAGAGGTTTTAAGATAATAAAAACTGCATCCTCAATCTTGGACACAAGATTGAGGATGCAATCCATTACTAAATGCTTTTTAAATTTATTATTTGACCTTATAATAAGAAACTTTATTGATTGTTCTTGTAGGTGTTACTTTTCCCACTTGAAGCTATCTTAGCTTCAGCTTTTTGCAAAAAAATGTTTTTGTAGTTACTTGCCTCTTTACAAGAACTAACTGCCATTAAATCATCAATTTTAAATTCCATTCCTCTTGAATATCTCATATCAAGTTCTTGTATTGCTTTTTTTAACTTGTTCGTCAATATTTGTTATCGCCCAAAATGACATAAAAAAATTTTTCCCTCCATTTTAATTATGTTTCTACCAAATTTTTATATATTATAAAAACCTAAAAATAAAGATAATTGCAAGAACGAATAGAAAGCAACCTCTAAAGAACTTTATTACTCCCGATACCTTTACCTTATACTTAGCTAAATCATTTTTTTATCATTCTTTTTTTGATTCACTAGAAATTCTATCCATATTTAAATAATAATTCATAACTCTTTTTTTCTATTTTTCGCCATTATCTTTTATTAAACGACCATTCTCATATAACTCTTGTTCTTTCACGACACCATTTGCATCTAAAGTATCTGTAATTACGGATAATCCATGGAAATTTCCATTTTTTTAGATATTCCATTCCGTACTCTAGCTCATTGGGTGTCACTTGAGAAAGATCCTCTATAAATTGTCCTGTTCCTCTAACATGTAACCCTTTTATACAAAAATACATTGTAGTTTATAAAATCTTCAGCTAATTTTTTTCACCATTTAGATCTCCATCACCAATATAATACATTCCAGAAGCTAAAGAGTTTTCTAAAAAAATAAAGTTCTCTACTTAAAAATTTCTTTAGAGCTTCCATTAAATTTTTGAAAAAAATTTTAGCTTTTTTTAATATATCCATAAAAAAACGAGATGGTTCTCTCGTTTATAATTATTATTTAATACCAAACATTCCTAGTATTCCAGATACACTAGATAATGTATTATTAATAGTATTAGTTATAGCATCTTCCATATCTTTGGCTCTTTCTACTTTATCTGGATCTCCATAATTGACAGAGTCATAAGCATTAATTACCATTTTGGCTACATTAACCATATCTTGTGCTTTAGGGTCATACAGTTAAACAAAAACTATAAGAATATTGTTTATTAGATTCTACTGAACTTGCCTCATCGGAAATTACTGCGTTTTTCTCCTGCTAGAATAACTCCTGTTATTGGGAGTGATTCTGTTACTTTAGCTACTTCTGGAGCTATCATTTCAGCAACTTTTTTTCTTCTATAAGAGCAGTAGTTATAACTACAAGTACTTTTCTTGCAATTTCTTCTTTTATAAAAAGTATTCTCTAAAAATATTTTTTTTACACTCTTCTATTCCAGCTTCTTGTTCTTGTCTATTCTTAAACTTTAATTCTAACAATGATTTCCATACACCAGTTTTTTTAAAAATTTCAATTAATAAATTTCTTTCATTTTTCCATATTTGGAAAGTAATCTTTTAATAAAAGCAATTCCTTTATTTATTTCTAACAAAGAATTTTTTTCCTCATTCTTCTATTAATTTTTTTCAAGATTTCTTCTATTTTTTTCATATTCAATTTTCATTAATTTCCTCTCTTCTTTCTTTTCCGCATTAATTAACTTTACTATCTGTCACTTAATCTTAAACTAAGCAATAGAAAAATTTCTAATAATTATAAAAATTATATCGTAAATATGTCCAATTAAATCAAAAAAATTTTTCCCAATACCAAAACTATATCATTTTAATATAAATGGTATATAAAAACATTAAAAAAATAGTATAACTAAACATCCCAAACAACTCTCATTATCCTACATTATCTTTATCTCCTATATTTGTTTTTTTATTAGATTAATTTATAATCTTATTTTTTTGTTATGTTCATCATTGCTAATAAACTAGTGGCAGCAGTAAGAACAATATCTTCTTCTAAATTTCTCTGATTACCTGAGGGTTCTTACATTTTTTTCATGTATTTTTAGGAGGATTTTAGTTCTTTTTTTAGACTCTTTAATATTTTTTTCTATAAATTTCTTATATTCTAAAAAAATTCAGGATATTTTTTTGATATATTTATCATATTTTCCCTTACCAGTTCTTCTAAATCATTTTCATTGTCTGAATTAAATTCTTCATCTATATATAGATGTATCCTGTTTTCTATCTTTAAAAATCTGTTCTATTTTTTTATTGAGTTCTTCCAATGTAGAAATAATTTCTTCAAACATACTTTCCATTCCTAAATAAAAAAAGATTTTTTTGCAAACTCCCTCTCCTTTTTTTCCATTGTTTTTTTACTATTTCATCATATCTAAAAAGGGTATAAAATAGCATCTAAGGCGAAATTAAGCATTTCTTCTTCTGATTCGCACATAAGAATATTAGATCGACTATTAAGAATAAAAAGGAGTCATGTATTTCCTTTTTTTCATTACCTTTCATTGAAGAAGCTATAATCTCCCAGCTTTTTCCACATCTTCTTGGACCTCTCTGCTAAATTTAAATAACATTCTTGTAATAAAGCATCAAAATCTTTTTATTTTATCAAAAGAATAGCCTTTGAAAAAGCAGAATATTTTCTATACTTTTTATCATCTAGAGAAAAATACTTTTATTTTTTTTATTTTTTTCCCTAGAATCATATCTGCTTCTTTTCCTTCTAATGTAAGAAGATTATAAATTAATTCTACAGCTTGCATCCTATCTTTTTTTCTGTTACAATTTTTTTATTTTTTTGATGAAGAAATTTTTTTAGAGATTCTTCTATTCTTTTTTTCTTTTTCATCCTTTTTTTCTTTCCAAATCCAAAAAAAGCTGAAAGTTCTAGTCATAAAACTCTCCTTTTTTTCTATTTCTAAATTAGTAACTTCTAAATTATTTTTTTGTACAATTCAATTGATTTTTTTAGTCCAAAAAAATATCTGCTAAAATTTCTAACAACTTTATAGCTATATCTTCTTTTTATAAAAGTATTTTTTTAAAAATACTTTCTAAACATTCGTTTAATCCAGATATCTGTAAGTTTTTTTTCTTCGTCTTTAAACTTATTAATTTATTCCATATACCTATCTTAGTAACTTCTAATAATAAGTTTCTTTCAGTATCCATACGTGGAAAAATAATCTTTCAATAAAGAAGACATTTTATTGCTTTCTAGTAAAATATTCTCTCCACAATCATTTATTAAATTTCTTAATATTTCTTCTATTTTTTTCATATTCAATTTTCATTTCTTTTTCTCCGTATTTTTTTATTATATTTTTCTTCTGTACTTTCACTCTTTTTTTAACAATAAATTCTTCTAAAATTTTTACTTTCAGAAATTTTATCCATATCTAGCACCGCAGCAATAGAAATATCATCACCACTACCTTTTTTTAGATAATTTAGGCAAATAATCTTCCAATTCTTTTTTTAGCACTTTCAAAGTCATCTGTTCCAAAACGAGAAAAAGGATTGATTTATATAGATTATAAAGTTGCTCATCATTTTTGAAAGCTATCGTCTACTCCATCAGAGCCTATAAAAAAATAGCTACTGGAATTTCCTTAGAAAAGAAGTGTCTAAAAACTAATAGAGGCATCACTATCACAAATAGAGGTCGTAGCATTCAAAAAAACATCTTGAATCAGTAGGGATAGGTTGAGCAAAATTTTTCATCACAATTTAAAAACAACACACTTTCCATCTCCAATATGTAAACCAAACCAAAAATTCTTGAGTCATTACTACTGCAATGAGAGTCGTTCCATAAGCACTTTCAACATTACCTAAAATATTTTTTTCTTTAGCTTTTTTTCTGATACCATTGATAGCTCTTCATCTGAAAAAAGGATTAAATTGAAAATGACTCTCAATGAGTTTATTCCAACCATTAATAATACTATTTTTTTCAAATTTTTCCAATAACTTATCTGTATTCATGAAAAAGATCTTCCTTATTTATATTTTTTTAATAAAAATATTCTATTTGTTCTCTAGCTACACTAGTCGCTGCAGAAGATCCTATCAAACTTCTAACATAATCATCTCCACCATGCCCATCACTAACTACTGCTATAGCATAGTTTTTCATTGAAATCACTAATACTTGAATCTTGACATTCTTTATTCTTTTTTTATATGATTGAATCCTTGTACAGAAAAAAATTAAAAAGCTTTTAAATTCATACAGAACTCCTTCTATTACCATTCATCACTATCATCAAATGATGTTAATTCAGCTGTTTCAAAAAAACTTCTTTTTCTTCTTTTTATTTCATTTATAAATTCTTCTTGCTTACTTACTGCACCTACTCCTGCACTAGCACTCTTACTTCCAATTTCAGAAGCACGAACACTTACAAATTGAATCCATTTTTTTAATATCTCAGGGGTATGAACTGTTATAACTGCTTCTTTATTTCCTGTAAATTCTTCTAAAAACATCTTTATTAACATCATCTCCAATAGCAATAGCTACTTTTATAGCCTTTTTTTATACCAATTATTTTCTTTTTAGTTTATCTAACCCATATTTATAGTTATCTGTTGGATCTCCATCAGATAATAAGAAAATTGCTGGTGCAAAAGAACCAGTTGCTTCACTCATAAAAGCATTTTTTGATAATTTTTCATTTAGTTGCTTACAAGCTTCTCCTAAATCAGTAGAACCCATAGCCTCTAAGTGATCCCATTTAAAAATTTTCAGCTGATATTGGCTGTGAATTAATCCATTTAGCACCTGTTGAAAAATGCTAAAGTTGCTATTTTTTTATTTCTGCATCCGCATTATTTTCTGATAAATCTTTTTAATTCAGGAATTATTTCTTCTATCGCTGTATTTACTGTTCCTATTTTTGTTCCATACATACTCCCCGAAGTATCTACTAAGAAAAAAATAAAACCATTGTTCTTCTTGGTACTTCTACTACATCATCATATAAACTCATTTAATTTCCTCCTAATTTTTTTAAATTATTTCACATATATTATTATTACCAAAATTAATCTTTAAACCTTTTTCCCAACTTAACAACTTCTCCTTTTTCCAAAAGACTTTGTTTGTCCATTTGGAAGAATTCCTATCCAAGTATTATCTGAATTATTTTTTTAGCCCTACAATAGTTGGGTCATTCTTACTAGCTATAATTTCTGCTTTAACTTCTTTAAAAATCATCACTATCTGCCAAAATATGACAATTATATAATTTTTTTAGCTACTTGAATTGGCACTGAAATATTTTTTTTACTTTTTAATATAGATGGTTTTTTTGAATTTCTTTTCCACAACTAATACATTTGGTAGTAACTTCACTTGTATTTATAAACGTTTCACTTCTACACGAACATATTATCAAAGAATCTCTTAATTTAGTAAAGGCATCTTGCCATTCTTTTCTCCGTAATTCTATGTTCAGTATCTTGTCCTATCATATATTCTTTACTGAAAGATTTTTTTCAAATAGTTCTCTTATAAATTTAGGATAAAGCCCCCATAGTTTTTATTTCATTTGTATGTACTCCCCTAACTGGTCTATTGGAATTATCTTTGCTATCCCATACAAACACTGGTTCTATTCCATAAAATTTCTTTTTCTAATTCTTCAGTTAGACAAGGGCAAATAGTTTTTTTGTCCTTCAAGAGGGTGATTTAAAAAAATAACATTAAATAAAGAACTACTGCTAGTGAAAAACTTATCTGTATGTACATCAGGTAATTTTTTCCCAACTACAACTTCAGGAGCCATATATCTACTTTTTCCAACAATACCTAAAGCTTCTCCATACTCTGCAACATTATCATTATCACAAATCAAAACATCCCCAGTTTTAGGGTTTATAAAGAAATTTCCATCATTTAAGTCCTGATAACTACAGCCTTTTTCTATGTAATTCCCTAAAAGCATTTGAAATAGTAAGTGCCGCATTTATAACTGCTCCAATACTTGAAAACTTTTCTTTAGCTCTCAAAAATTGAGAAAAATCTTTATATTCAGAAGGTCTTAAATCCATTAAATACCCAAAACTTCCTTCACATTCTTCTGTTATAGCTAATGGCTATCAAAAAAAGCTTCTGTTGGAGCTTTTTAAATTAATATTTCTTTGGATATTCTTATAAAATTTTTTTCTTTATCTTTTTATCTTATTAGGAAAAATACCATTTTAAAGCATACTCTTTATTATTGTATTTGACTTTATATACTATTCCTTGTCCTCCAGAGCCAAGTTTTGTAATTACTTCTAACTCACCTCCTAAATAAACCTTAATTTTTTTGACCTCTTTCAAATTCTTTCAATTATCTCACCTCTTTTATATATCTTTTAACAATTTATCAACATAGTCAGATTCCACTTTAAACCAAGAAATTAATTTTTTTGGGAAACATTCTTTTTAACTTCATCATCTATATAAACCATACATCTTTTTACCGCAAATATCATTCCAGCAATATCATCACTATACCCAACAACAGGTGCAAAAATCTGGAATCAAATCTATTGGTAAAATAAAATATCCCAAACAGCCTGTTATTAATAATTTATCGGACACTGGAACTTCTTTTTTTCTGTAAAATGTAATAAAGAATTAGAGCATAAGCTGTGGTTTTTTTAATCCAACTTTTTTTCGCAACCTCTTTTATTTTTTTATCCAAAAACTTACTATCTGAAAAAGTAACTCGTATATTTTTTTGTAATCAAAATCCATAAATTCCTCCTTATAGAATTTTTTTCTAAAAAAATTATATCTTTTTCATTATCTATCATTTCATAGATTTTTTTATATTTTTTTCTTTAGCTATACTTATAATTTCTTTTTTTATTTTTCTTTACTCATCTTTTTTTCCTAAATAAATTGCTTTTTGGTTTTCCAACTATTTTTTTATCATACCATCTTCTGTGTAAATAGACTTCTCGTTTGGATTTTTTTTACTTCAATTTCAAACCATCTCCATTCATTTTCCCAAAAAAATATTCTGATCTCTTTGTCAAAGTTGTAAAAAAACAATACTGGAACAATAATATTCTTAAAAATTCTTTTCAATTAACAATTCTTTTTGAGTATTCATCTAAATAGTAATCTGCTACATCAAAAAAATATCTTTTTCATATACAACAGGTGCAATATTATTTGTATAATTATCATTATCATTTATTTTTCTTTTCTATGTAATTTTTTTGTAAAAAAATAATCGAGGGAGTACTCAATGCAATATCCTGAATAATCATCTGAATATTTTTTTCCCACATTTGATTTTCAGATTTATTTTCAGTAAAAACAAGTTACAAAAAAATATTTTTTTGAAGATATCTATTCAATAACTCATATAATTCTTTACTTGTACTATAAGTAGATTCTTTTTAGCTTTTCAGATAGTTTAAAAAAACACTGTCATACTCATCTGTTTTTAAATCCCTTAGGATATCTAAAAAAATATGGAATCATTTTTTTAAATTTTCTAAATTTTTGTCTATCACAAACTAAATACTTATAGAGAGTTCTATTTTTTTGTTTGGAGAAACTTTTTATTATATTTTTTTGGAAAAGGAAGTAAAATTTTCTATAAATTCTCTGATCACATAAAGTCCTCCGTTTATATCACTCGCCCAAAAATTTATTTTTTTAATTTGTTCTAGTCTCTTTTTAAATTCTCTCTTATTCATAATTTTTAATTAATAACCTCTAGCTGACTTACAAAAATAATCACTACCATTGACAATGACTTTCAAATAATCGCTTTCTTTTGTCTCTTAATACTTCTTCAATTCTTCCTTCAACAACTCCAAATTTAGTATGTAATTTTAATACTCTATATTCTTTTTTTGAGCTGTCATAAGAAAAAGAAATTTTTTTCTTTAAATAAGTGTATTTCTCTCAAAAAGGCTGGAAGTATTGCATAAGATGAAAAAAATTTCTCTTATCATCTCTGATTCATTCATATCTACGCCTTTTTTTAGCTCGTTATAATAAGTTATATTTTTCTTTATGCAATGCAAACTGTAGATAACTTTTTACTTTCAAAGGACATTTCTTGAAAGTAATTAGAACGATATTTTTAAAGAAAAATTTTATTAAAAATCAAATTACATAATTTATATTTTTGTTATCCCAAAGTGTTGAATATCTTCACCAATAATTTCTAATATATAATTATTTACTAAGGCACGAATATTAACTTTCTCTATAGTTTTATTTAATACTTTCATCTGAAATAACTCCTTTCTTATTATTTAATTTTATCACTTATCATAAACCATTCCAATACATAGGAATTTCTTGATTTAAGTTGTATTTTTTTACAAATTTTTTTATAGTATTTTTTTATTTGTATATTTTTTTTAATATATTTATTGATTTATATAGAGTTATTATCATCAGAAAAAAATATTATTTACAGATTGTTAATCTTAAAAAAATTAGGAGACTGCTACTTACAGTCTCCTAATTTATTTAATATATTTCCCTTTTCTTTATATTTTTTTATTTAGAAATTCAAAAATAATAATAATCTTCCAGATATTGAAATTCTAATTTCTTAAACTCTTTTACATCAAAATTAATACCATTTTTCAAATTCATAAAAAAATTAAATGAATCATATTTATAGTATGCTCTATATATTGCTTCAACTAAATCTTCTACAAATTTTTTTGAAATAAATATTTTTTTCTCCAAATCTATTCTCTATGTTCTCTAATAAAAAAATTCAACAGTATAACAGATACTTTCTTTATCAATTTCTACACCATATATAGTTCCTTTGAATTTAGAAATGATTTCACTTTTTCACAACTTAACACCTATTACCATTTTCGTGACTATTTCTATCTATTACAACTGTTCCTCTGTAATATCTTGAAATAAAAAAATCTTGCTTCATTCTTTGGAAAAATCCTTCTCACAAATTTTACTTTTTTTCTTTTTTTGCAATTCTTTGCTTTTTATCTAACAGCTCTTTTTAAAAAAACTTCTATTAACCTTATTATCTTTTTTTGGACTTTTTTTCAAAGACATACTTCTCACTTTTACAATATTCATTTCTTTCATATCTTCAATTATTTTTCTCTAAATTTTTTTGTAAACTTATTTATAGTTATCATTCTATGCCACTCCTTTCTCTCTTAATATTCTACAAGCATTTAAAAATATTTTTTTATCTTTACATTTGTCCAATAAATAATCTATATATTTAGGATCATTATTGAAAATTGTAGTTAAATCATTTCCCTTGTATTTTCCAAAAATCTAATATTATTTTATTACTTGTTTTATTAACTGACTTAGTAATTTCTTTTTTTCTTCAAGTGTCGGTGCAGTTATAAATATAAAAATTTTTTTACCTTGCTGTTTGATTGGATACCATTTACTTTCAGCTTCATATAAATATCTTCCTATTCCAAATCCACTTGCAGCAACTCTTTTTAAAAAGCATTTGATATTCCTCCTTTTATGGATTCAAAAATCTGTCATTCCAGCTCCATCTTCTTTGGTTATCCAAATTCCATCTATACATAATGATAATGAGCAAATAAACCCGCCATTTATTTCTCTATAAGAAACTTGCCAATTATTGAAACCTACAACTTCATCTAGCCTATTTTTGTATTGCTCTTGCTTGAACATATGGTAGAGCTAAAGCCATTGTTTTATCACTATTCATAGATCCTATTCTGAATTCTAATTCATTTTCTAAAAAAATTTCTCCTTTTAATTTTTTTCATTATTTCCATATTATTTCTCCTTAAATTCTTCTTCTAACTTTAATATCCCAATATCTACCAATTTCTTTATCTTCTTTTCTTATAGCTAAGATTCCTTTTTTTCTTTTTTTGAAGGAATAGTCTAATTTTAAAAATTTGCTCTTTATTATAAAATAGTCTATTTTTTTAGAACTTTAAATTCTAAAATATTACTTTTTATTTTTTTATAACTTTTTAAAAATTCTTATTATATTATTAATAACTTCTATATTTAAATCTTTAACTATCCTTCTACTAATGTATATTTTTATAATTTCTCATCTCCTTATTTAAAAAGCATAACAGCTATGTTTTTAAGGGTTTTTTTATAGTATCTTTATAAAGAATGTTAAATTTCTTTTTTTAAAAAAAGCCTAAAACCCCCTTATATCGCTTTTTAAATTGATTCTTTCTATTACCTCATTACTAAAAATTTTTCTATAATTTCTAATACATTTTCAAATGCTTCTTTTAAATTAACTCCCTTTTTATAAAAAAATATAAGTAACCAAATTTTTTTATTTATATCTAAATTAAAAAAATAGAGCCAAATATTATAGCTCCAAGTTCAGCTTCAATCTCTTCTTCGTTTTTTTATTTAACATCTTTCCTTGAAAATGTTTAATATAATGGATGTATTCATGTATAAGTGTTCCTAGCATTGAGATTTTTTTCTTTCTTCTTGATGTAAATATTTTTTTGCCATCTGTCATTCCTTCTGCTCGAGTATTATCAGAATAAAAATATTATACTTTTATTAATTTTTTTCTTCAATCAAGTTTTTTTAACAACTTTAAATAGCGAATTAATATTATATTTACAATTTTTTTATTTTTTTATATAGTCTGTGTTTATTTCAGGTAAAGGAATTGCATTTTCTGTAGGTCTAACTTGGGTATCATCAAAAAAACAGGTACAAATATAAATTTTTTTAATTTCTTTCTCTTCATTTAAAAATTGGTGCAAATATAAGCCTTGCTTTTTCTCCTTTTTTTACAACATATCCTAATTCTTTTCCATTTTTTTAAAAACCTGCTATAAAAAGTTGCGGATCTATTCTGTGAGTATATAAGTAATCTATTTTTTTGATACTATATTTCCTAAAGTTTTCTTTTACAAAAATTTTAAAAAAACTTTTTTTAATTCATCAGAATTTTTCTAAAAAAACTCTTTTATACCATTTTTCTAAATTAATTTTTTTAAATTTTCTAATTTTTTTCTTTCTTATCCATATAATCACCTAATTTGTAATGAGTAATTTTCTATTATTCTTGCCCCAGATACTTCTCCATATGTTTTTATGTAATTCCCAATAGCAACTTTATCTATTACTCTTTCTGTTTTTTTAATTTTATAAACTCATTTGGTATTTTATCTTCATCTAATATATCAACTTTTTGTACTTTTTTTCTTATTCCATAACTTCCTATATCTGTTTCTATCTTTTTTTACTATCTAATTGCAACATAATATTCAGAAGATATTCTTTTTAACCTTTTTTTATTTTTACTTTCTTTAGACTTTTTTTAATTTTTTTCTAATCTTTCAAGTTCAGTTGATATTATTTCTTTTTCAGAATCTAAATTTCTTATATACTTCAATATACTATCACTTTTTTTGATTTTAGTTCTTCTTTTTAAAAAAATTCAAATATTTCCTTACAATTATCAATAGCCAGTTCATCTTCGCCACATTCTAAAAAAATAGATCTAGTGTTTCCACTAGATCATTTTTTTGATTTCATAAAAGCTTCATAAATACCTCCTAATCCCCGTTTTACAATTTTTTTCCAATAAGCTTTTGTTGCTGTTCCAACTATAACTAAAACTCCACCAATACTTTCAAACATAATTTTAACCTCCTTTCGTAGAAAAAGATAAGCCTAGCTTCTCATATTTATGAAAAAAACTAGGCTTTTTATATTTTGATTTGGGATTTCTACATACTATGATATATAGTTAATTATTCCTAAATATTTAATAATAACAATTTACTTGGAAGAGGTGAAAATAATAATTTTTCTTTTTTTGAATTTTTTTATTAATGTTTTAAAAAAAGTCCTCAAAAAAACTTCTTTTTTTTATCTTAATTCTCTTACTTGAATCTTTAATAGAATTTATTTTTAATAAAATTTCTATAATCTGTAAAATATTACTTTTTTTGAAGCCTTCTTCATTCTTCTTTTCTTTATACATTTCTCTCGTAAGTAATGTACGAAGAATACTAATTACTCTATTATTATTTCTTAATTTCTCATCTGTTATCAAGCTTTTTAGTTGTTTTTCTAAAATGGATAAATTAAACTTTTTTTCTTGAGTAATTATAGATATAATTGCTTTTTTTGCATTTGTAAATTTGGCATTACTAAAAAAAGATATAATTTGAAAAGTATTTTTTTTCATTGCTTCTTGTTCTTCATTAAAAATTATTTTTTTAGGTTTTCTGCTACCATATAATATTTCAGAAATATCAGATTTTTTTAAAAAAACTTCTAGATTTTTGAAAATTGTTTTAAATTTGAAAAAAACCATTTTTCTTTATCTACTTTATCTTTAACTATATCTAAATCTAAAAAAATCTCCACAGAAAAATAAGGGAATTGGGGATTTTTTTAAAGTCTCAAATTGTTTTGAAAGAAAAAAATAAAAAAATCTTTTTCTTTTTGATAGAGGTTTTGTTTTTTTAAAGAATATTCTTGAAATAAATCTATGTCTTTCAATTTTTTTGTTTTTTTTTAAATAAATCAGCATTTAAAAATTAGAAAAATCTTTAAAAATCATTATAAATTTCACCTTCTCTATTTATTGAATCAATTTTTTTACTTAATTGCTCTAAATAGTTAAAATATTCCTTTAAAAAAATTTTTCAATTTTATTAAAAATTTTTCTTCTTTTTCTTCGTTGGAAAAAAATTATAATGTAAGAAATCGTAAACTAATAGCTGAACCAATGCATCATGATAACAATATGTAAAAAAATTCTTCACCTGAAGCATTTGCAATATTATATTTCATAACTTCTGATCCCCCATCTAATATCTCCTCTATAACATTCAAATTATCTATTTCAATAGAATTTAAGTTATCAATTATATTTTCACTAACTGGATAAAAAAATATTTTTTTTACTAATATTTATTGAAGCTAATATTAGATTAATTTTTTTCTATGTATGAACATTTTTTTCATTTATGTATTCTGTTCCTTTATATCTACATTTCCATGTTTTTTTATTATTTTTCTATTAAATCCAATATACTCATTTTTTTTTATTTTTTTTATAGAAGAAATGGAGTCATAATAATCTTCTTTTTTTCTTCTTTAGATAAAAAAATATAAAAAGAATTTCATGTATATCTCTTCCCATACTTATATCTTTAAATAAAAAAATTTATTTGGAAATTTTCTCATTTTTTTTCTACTTTTTAGCTCTTTCTCAACTATTCTTTCCTCATTAACTTTTATATTTCTTAATTTTTGAAATAAACTCTCTAACTTCCTTAGAATCATACTGTAAAAATTTTCATATTTCTTTTTTTATACCTTTTCTTCCTCAAATGATAAGTCATTTTTTTAATTTTAAAAAAATCCTAATTCTTCTAAATCTACCATATAATTTTTTTCATTTTGATATTCTTTATTTTTTTCTTGATCTTCCATACTTTAATCCTTCTTTTCTTAAATTTTTGTTTTTTTATGTTTTACCTTATTCTTTAATTATAAATAATTTATAATTCATTCTATCAAAGAAATAAAAAAATATTGTAAGAAGGAGATTTCAATGAAAAAGAATATTGAGTTACAAAAAAATTAAAGAAACGCTGGAAAAAAATCAAAAAGGATATTTCCTAGAGGAAAAACAAAATTTATTTTATCTCTCCGATAAAAATAAGAATTTATACGTTATCAGAGCTTAGAAAAAAATAGAAGTTCTTGATGTGTGTCTTATAGAAAAGTATATTTCATTGATGATGTAGAAGTTCCTACAAAATTAGCTTTTTCTCTAAAAAAAGCAATACGGAGACAGTGTAATTAACTTACTATTGGTTAGAATTGATAAAAAAATTGGTTTGAACTTTGGATAGAAGAAATGAAAGGATGAGTGAGAAAAAAATGGGAAAAAGCAAAAAAAGTAATTATTTAGGTTTAAGTGGTAAAAATGTAAAAGAAAGATTAGATATAATATTAGGTCCAATTAAATATAAGTTCGTCTAAATAATCTATATTATAGGTTAATCTCTTTTTAAAGTTATTACCATTAGCATGTGAAAAAAATATGTATGGTCTGTCATTAGGGAGTGCAGGTATGGGGAAAAAAAGTAAAGTTTATGAGTTATTAGACACTAATGCATTCTCAGGAATTCCAACAGTAGCCTCTTTAAGAGGTAATGCTAATTCCAAATGAAAGTAAAGCTCTGTTGGAATATGATTTCATCTTATTTGAAGAAGTCGCTGAAGGTAATGTACAGCCTGACGCTTTAGGGCTGCTTAAAGAAACCTCAACTCAAAAAAATTTTTTTAAAAAGTAATAATGAAGAAATTGTTTACAAAGGTAGTTATGTAATGAACTTTAACTATTATGGAAATGAAAATTCTCTTGAAAAAGATAGAGAAGGAAAAATTTTAGAAAAAGTTTTACCTCCAGTAGTAGAGGGATGACGCTTTTCTCAGCAGAATGAGTTTCGTGTTAGCACATAATAATGGTACGGTTGGAAAAACCTGCTTACAAAAAAATACTACAAACATATCGTCTTTAGAACTAAAAAGAATACTTATTAGCAATTAGAGAAAGAGAATTTGAGTTTCGAAAAAAATTTACTCAAACCATTTTTTTGGAGAGATTGAAAATTATTCTGAAAGGGAAAAAGAAAATATAACTAAGGTCTTAGGAAGTATCTTACTTATTTTATATCCTGAATATAGAGAAGATAGATGCATTAAAAATACCAAATTATATAGTTGAAGGTTTTTTTGGATATTGCTATACATTTTCATAGCTTTATTAAAGATGAGTATAGAAGTTACTTAACAAAAAAACTCAGTGAAAACTTATTACAGAATTATTAGACTATCCAGTTTCAGAAGAAGGAACATTAGAAATTCTTCCAAATGACAGAATTTTTAGTCGAAGATAAAGAAAAAAATATTTGTTTTTAGCCACTAATGAATATGGGAGAAAACAAAATGAAAAAGGAATTTTTACTATTTAAAAAAAGGTTCTATGTTAGGGGCTCAAACCTATAGAAAGTAAAAAAATAACTATCATGAGTTAAGTTACACAAAGGAAAGTGGTTACATCTTATCTAATAAACTCAAAATAGATGAAGATAAAATTGAACTAGAAACTTATAGAGCCAGAGAAAAAGCAAAGAGAATTACTGAATAAACTTAAAGGAAAAGTCTTTTTCTATTATATAGATAATTATTTTAAGAGTAATATACTTTATTTTTCCAGCTGAGGTTTTTTTCAGGAACTGTTTATATAGAGTATCTTTCAAAAAAATACCTTATGGTATTTGGTATTATATGCTTGATAACATCCCTGATGAAAAAGAAAAAATAATAGCTTATTTTAAAAAGCTGTATTGAATATATTTGTGATATAGAGAGAGCTCATAATCATGTTCTTGAAGTAAAAAAAGTTTCTTTTGACTTCATTTCCTAATTTATTTGATATTAAGGAATTAGAGTTCTTAGACTCATATTCTGTAACACTAGATATAGAAATAAGTAAAGGAATAATTTGCAAAGAAATAGATCAGATAAATAAGGAAAAAAATTAGGAAAAAGTATAGGCTTTGATACTAACCTTGAAGATGAATATTACTTATACTATGTAGAAGAAGAGACATTATCTCCCAGAATTTTTTTATTCTATAGTCGACTATATATAATAAGTGGGAAGGAGGAATGTAAAATGTACAATGCAAAAGAAATTGCTGAACTGTGTAATTGCTCTATTAGCAAAGCATATAATATTATTAGAGCATTAAATAAAAAAAGCTAGTTAGAGAAGGAATTCCAAAAGAGGTAGTCATTGCAGGGAAAAATAAGTAAAAAAATTTTTTTCATGACTCAATGAAAAATTTAAGCTTGAAATTTACTAAAAAAAGGGGATAATATTATATTAATATTTATCCTCTTTATCTTTGTTAAGGAGGTTTCTAATGAAAAAAATTGTAATGGTAATGGGAGTGTGTATAAAGCAAATGGCAAAAAGAAGAAAAACCTTGGATTGTAAGGGTCACTATAGGATATTCAACATCAGGTGTTCAAATTAGAAAAAAATTATAGGCTCTTATGAAACAAAAAAAGAGAAGGTCAAGAAGCATTGTTAGAGTATTTAAAAAAATCCAACTTTATTTTCTAAAAATAACATTTGGAGAAGTGAAGAAATTATGGTGGGATAATTATACAAAAAAAGTTTCAACTAAAAACTACAATTCAAACTCATATTTATAGAATGAGAGCATTTGATAGTTTAGAAAAATACTCCAATAATTGACTTAAAAACTCTTTCAACTACAAGAGCTATTTGATAACATGACAACATCATCTAGTTTTTAAAAAGAGGATGTAAAAAGTATTCTTAATATGATATTTGATTTTGCACTAAAAAAATGATTTTTATTAAATCTAATAAAAATTCAATTTATTGAGATAGGAAAAAAAGAGAAAGTTCTTGAAAGAAAAAAATCTTTACTAAGGAAGAAATTGAAATACTTTGGTTAAATATTAATATGCCTCATGTATATATTATCCTTATTCTAATATATACTGGAATGAGAATAGGGTGAACTAATAAACCTAAAAAAACACAGATATTAACTTAAAAAGAAAAGATCTTACAGATAAGAGTTAGTAAAACTTCTAGTGGTGTAAGAAGCATTCCAATTAGTTCAAAAAAATTATTCCCTTGTTTAGAGAAAAATATAAAAAGAGGATCAAGTTTATTTTTGTTAAAGGCGATACAACTGAGCAACTTAGTTACTCTACATTTAAACCTAGATTTAATAAAATTTTAAAAAAATAGGAATAGAAAAAAACATACTATTCATGATACTCGTCATACATTTGCAACTTTGATGAATAATGCTAATGTAAATTCAACTTCTATTATCAAGTTAATTGGTCATAGTGATTTCTCAATAACTGAAAAATATCTATACTCATAAGGATACTGAGGAACTTAGAAAAGCTATAGAAGCCATATAGATTTTCTGTTGGCTATGTGTTGGCTACCTGTTGGTTTAATAGAAAAAAATGTATATAATATGAAAAAAATATGTAATAGAAAAAAATCAATAAAAATCAATATTTTTTTCTATTCTTAGCTTTATTAGAAAGGTTGACTATGGAACGAATAATTATGCACTATGATATGGATGCTTTCTATGCTTCTATTGAAATAAATAGAAATCCAAAATTAAAAAAATAAGCCTTTTAGTTGTTGGAGAAAAATATTGTTACAACTGCTAGTTATGAAGCAAGAAAAATATGGTATACATTCTGCAATGAAAGTTTCAGATGCTAAGTTACTCTGTCCAAAAACTTATTGCTATACCTGTGGATAAAAAAAGAATATATTAGAATTTCTAATGAGATTCATAACTTGATTTTAAAAATAACTAATAAGGTTGAATTTATTGCTACAGATGAAGGTTATATAGATTTAACAGGTATAGTTAAGCCTGAAAAATAAAAATACAATTCGCTTTGAAATTTAAAGAGAGAATAAAAAGAATTAACTAATTTAACTTGTTCTGTAGGAATAGGTTTTAATAAATTAACTGCCAAAATTGCCAGTGATATAAATAAAGCCTTTTTGGTATATATTTTTTTGAAAATGAAAAAAAGATTTTTATTGAATATATCTCAGATAAAAAAATAAAAAAATTATTCCTGGAGTTGGAAGAAAATTTTCTGAAATTTTAAAACATGATAAAAATTTTTTTCATGTAAAAGATGTTTTTAAATATTCTTTGGATTATTTAGTTAAAAAAATATGGGAAAATCTCGTGGAGAAAAATTTATATTGTTCTGTCAGAGGAATAAATTATGATGAGGTTGAATATGAAAGAGAAATTCACTCAATAGGTAATGAAGAAACTTATTCTATACCTTTACAAACTACTTCAGAATTAGAAAGAGAATTTAATTCTTTGTTCGAATATACTTATCAAAGATTGATAAAAAAACAATGTATTTTCTCAAAGTGTCACTGTAAAAAAATAAGATATACCTCTTTTAAGACTTATACTAAAAAGTAAAAAAATTAAAAATTTGCTACAAAGGATAAGGATTTTTCTTTATAATGAAATGCTAGAACTTTTTAAATTCATTTGAGCTAGAAGATGAGATAAGACTTTTAGGAATATACTTCAGTGACATAAAAAAAGAAACACATTGATACAATTATCAATTAATGAGAGTTTGAAAAAAATAAAATAAGAAAAATTTAAATAAACTATTTACAAAAAAATCAATAAATAGTGTATTATATTCGTAGATAAATAAAAGCTTAAAAAAATTCGTATAAGCCTAAAAATATGGAAAGGTGTCTCTACGGTTAACCACAAATTAACCAACTACGAAAAAAATATTATTACTGTATTTCTTTTTTTGATATAGAAATTTATTTTTTTGTATATTTTTACGAGATGGAGGGAAAAACAGTGAAGTTAATAACTAAAAAAATAATATAAATAGAATAAGATTTAAGATAGCTGTTTTCAAAGGGATAGTTGCGAACAGTTATAAGTGTAAATTGTAAACAATAATCTGAGTGTTTTTTTGCTCAGATTTTTTTATTTATTATCAATTATTATAAACTATTATGGAGGAAAGAATGTCAGATTTAAGATTTTTTTGTTGAGAAGAAAAAAAGGTTTTGATTTAGATGCAAAAAGATTGGAGAAACAATTAAGAGAAGAATTAGGAATAGACATAAAAAGATCTAAGACTTATTAATTGTTATGATATCTTTAATCTAAGTGCTGATAAAGAAAAATGTTAAGAAGATGATACTATCAGAACCAGTTACTGACTCAATAACAGAAGAGTTAGATTTAAAGGGGAAAAAAATATTTTTGCTGTTGAATTTCTACCTGGTCAATTTGATCAAAGGGCAGATTCAGCAATACAATGTATTGATATAGTATCAACAGCTAAACAAAATGTAGATGTCTTAACTTCAAAAAAATTATAATATTAAATGATGAACTTAGTGATGAAGAGTTAAATAGAAATTAAGAAATTTTATATAAATCCTATTGAAATGAGAGAAAAAGGATTTATCAGTTTTTAAAGAAAGGAAGAAATATTATTCAATTCAGAAGTTATTACTTATGATGACTTTACTTCATTTGAATGATGCTGACCTAGAAAAAAATGAGAACAGATTTAGGACTTTCAATGTCTTTTGAAGATTTGAAATTTGTTCAAGATCACTATAAAGAAATAGGAAGAAATCCTACTGAAACAGAAATAAAAGGTTTTTAGATACTTATTGGTCTGATCACTGTAGACATACAACTTTTGAAACAAAAGATAAACAAAGTTACATTCCCAAATTCAGAATTTGGAAAAACAAATGGAGAAAAAGAATTTAATGAATATTTAAAAATTAAAAGGAAGATGTATCTAAGAAAAGAGCAGTTTCTTTAATGGACATGGCAACAATAGTAGCAAAATATCTAAAGAAAGAAGGAAAAATTAGATAATTTAGAAGTTTCTGAAGAAAAACAATGCTTGTTCAGTATATGTAGATGTTGAAGTAGAAGATTTTTGAAGGAAAGAAAAGCATTGAAAAAAATGGTTATTGATGTTTAAAAATGAAACTCATAACCATCCCAACTGAAATAGAACCATTTGGAGGAGCTTCAACTTGTCTAGGAGGAGCTATAAGAGATCCATTATCAGGAAGAGCATATGTTTATCAAGCAATAAGAGTTACAGGTTCAGGAAATCCTCTTGAAACTGTTGAAGAAACTTTAAAAGGAAAAATTACCACAAAAGAAGATTACAACAGGAGCAGCTAGTGGATATGCTTCTTATGGAAACCAAATAGGAATAGCAACTACTTTGGTATCAGAAATCTATCATGATGGATACAAAGCAAAAAGAATGGAAGTTGGAGCAGTTGTAGCAGCAGCACCTGTAGAAAAATGTAGTTAGAAAAATCTCCTGCACCTGCAGATAGCATAATCATTATAGGTGGTAAGACAGGAAGAGATGGTTGTGGAGGAGCAACAGGATCTTCTAAAGAACATAATGATAAATCACTTTTATTATGTGGAGCAGAAGTTCAAAAGGGTAATGCACCAGAAGAAAGAAAAATACAAAGATTATTTAGAAATGCTGAAGCAACAAAGCTTATTAAAAAATGTAATGACTTTGGAGCTGGAGGAGTTTCAGTTGCTATTGGAGAATTAGCTGATGGAGTTGAAGTAAACCTTGACTTAGTTCCTGTTAAATATGATGGACTTAAATGGGAACAGAACTTGCTATATCAGAATCTCAAGAAAGAATGGCAGTTATAGTTTCTAAAGAAGATACAGAAAAAAATTCTTAAAATTTGTAGATGAAGAAAACTTTACTTGGAACAGTAGTAGGTTATGTAACTGATAAAAAAATAGATTAACTTTAAATTGGAAGGGTAAAGCTATTGTTGATATTTCAAGAGATTTCTTAAATACTAATGGAGTTCAACAAAAATATAGATATAGAAGTTAGAGATTATGAAAATGAAAAATGTATTTGAAAAAAATTTAAAAACTTCTGATAGTAGTTTAGAAAAAGAAATGGTTACATAATATCAAAAAAATTAAATGTAGCTTCACAAAAAAAGGATTAGTAGAAATGTTTGATTCTTCTGTTGGAGCAGGAACTATTTTAGCACCTTTTGGTGGAAAAATATCAAATGTCACCAACTGATGTTTCTATAATGAAATTCCCTGTTTTAGATAAAGAATACAGATACAGCTTCAGCTATAACTTGGGGCTTTAATCCTTATATAAGTGAATGGTCTACATACCATGGAGCTATCTATGCAGTTGTAGAATCATTAGCTAAATTAGTTGCGGCAGGAGTTGACTATAAGACAGCTAGACTTTCATTCCAAGAATACTTTGAAAAAAACTTGGAAAAGACACTTATAAATGGTCTAAACCATTCTTAGCATTACTTGGAGCTATGAAAGCACAAAAAGATTTTGATGTTGCTGCTATTGGTGGAAAGGACTCAATGAGTGGAACATTTAATGATATATCTGTACCACCTACATTGATTTCATTTGCAGTTAGCCCTGTAAATGTTCATGATGTTATCTCAACAGAATTTAAAAAAAGCTAAAAAAATAAATTATATTTAGTAGAAAAATAAAAATTGATGAAAAAAAGATTTCTTATTTAATAGTGAAGAATTAAAAAGAAAAACTTTTGAATTTGTATTAAAAAAATATAAAAAGATAAGAAAATAGTGTCTGCTATGGTTATAAAAAAATGGGTGGACTTGCAGAAGCTTTATCAAAAAAATGAGTTTTGGTAATAGATTAGGTTTTTGAAATCAATAATAAAGATGTAGATTTATTCAGTTTAAAAACCAGCTTCTATCTTAATTGAAACAACAGAAGAATTATCATATAAGAATGCTATCTATTTAGGAGAAGTTAGTGATAAATTTGAAGGAAAAAGTAAATGGAGAAAAATATTAATTTAGAAAATGTTGAATCTGTTTGGTTAAATAAATTAAAACCAATATTCCCATATAAGTTAGAAGAAGAAGTAGAAACTTATGATATTAAGAATAAAATATCTGAAAAGAAAATATATAAGTCATCTATAACTATTGCTAAACCAAGAGTAGTTATAGCTGCTTTCCCAGGGTACTAACTCTGAATATGATATGTACAATAGATTTAATGAAAATGGTGCTGAAGCAAAAGATAACTTTACTTAGAAACTTAACACAAAAATCATTTAGCTGAATCTGTTGATCAAATGTGTAAAGACCTAAGAAATTCTCAAATATTTGTTTTACCAGGTGGATTTAGTGCTGGAGATGAACCAGATGGTTCTGGAAAAATTCATGGCAGCAGTTTTACAAAAATCCTAAACTAATGGATGAAATTAAAAGCTTTCTTAGGTAGAGATGGACTTATTTTAGGAGTATGTAATGGTTTCCAAGCTTTAGTTAAATCAGGACTTTTACCTTATGGAGAAATTGGAAACGTCCATGAAAAACTCACCTACTCTTACATTCAATAAGATAGGTAGACATATTTCTCAATTAGTAAAAACTAAAATTGTTACAAATAATTCACCTTGGTTAGCATCATTTGAAATAGGAGAAACATTTGATATACCTGTATCTCATGGAGAAGGGAAGATTCTATGCTAGTGATGAAGTATTAAAAGAATTATTTGAAAACGGTCAAATAGCAACTCAATATGTTGACTTTGACTTGAATGCTACAAGTGAATTTAGATTTAACCCTAATGGTTCAAGTTTAGCTATAGAAGGAATTATATCTCCTGATGGTAAGATATTTGGAAAGATGGGACACTCTGAAAGATACTCAAGAGATGCATTTAAGAATATACCAGGTAATAAAAGATCAAAAACTTAATACTAAATGGAATAAAAATATTTTAAATAATATGGAGGAAAAAAATGAAAGTAGGAATAATATTTGGAAGTAAATCAGATGTTGATGTAATGAAAGGAGCAGCAGACTGCTTGAAAAAAAGTTTGGAATTGAATATACAGCTCATGTGCTATCAGCTCATAGAGTTCCTGAACTTTTAGAAGAAACATTAGAAAAATTTGAAAAAGAAGATTATGGTGTTATCATTGCAGGAGCAGGTCTTGCAGCACATTTACCAGGAGTTATAGCTTCAAAAAAACAGTTTTACCTGTAATAGGTGTACCTATAAAAGCAGCAGTAGAAGGTTTAGATGCACTATTTTCAATAGTACAAATGCCAAAAATCAATTCCTGTTGCAACTGTAGCAATAAATAATTCATACAATGCTGGAATGCTAGCAGTAGAAATATTAGCAGTTGGAAATAAAGATTTAAGAGGAAAAACTTTTTAGAATTTAGAAAAGAAATGAAAGAAGATTTCAAAAAAATATACATGTAGAATTATAATAAAAAAATGAATATTTTTATTTAAAAATTAGGAGGGAATAAAGATGGAAAAAAAGGAAAAATTTATTTATGAAGGAAAGGCAAAAACAATTATATGAAACTGATGATAAGGATTTAGTTATCGTTCACTATAAAGATGATGCAACTGCTGGAAATGGAGCTAAAAAAAGGAACTATCCATAATAAAGGTGTAATGAATAATGAAATAACAACTTTAATATTTAATATGTTAGAAGAACATGGAATAAAAACTCACTTTGTAAAAAAATTAAATGACAGAGATCAACTATGTCAAAGAGTAACAATATTTCCTTTAGAAGTAATAGTTAGAAATATAATAGCTGGTTCTATGGCTAAAAGAGTTGGAATTAAAGAAGGAACTAAAAATAAACAATACTATATTTGAAATTTGTTATAAAAAAATGATGACTATGGAGATCCTTTAATAAATGACCACCATGCAGTAGCAATGGGACTTGCAACTTATGATGAATTAAAAAGAAATCTATGATATCACTGGAAAAAAATTAACAATCTTTTTAAAAAGAAAAAAATTCGATAAAATTGGAATAACTTTGGTAGATTTCAAAAATTGAATTTGGTAAAAAAACTCTAAAGGAGAAATCTTACTTGCTGATGAAATTACTCCTGATACTTGTAGATTATGGGATAAAGAAACTGGAGAAAAAAACTAGATAAAGATAGATTCAGAAGAGATTTAGGAAATATAGAAGAAGCATATATAGAAGTTGTAAAAAGATTGACTGAAGCAAAAATAAAAATTTAAAAAGTAAGGATTTATTTATAAAAAAAGGAGAAATAAAAAAATGGGTATATTAGCTTTGCACTCAAAAAAAGGTTAGAAAAGGACTTAGTAGGAATTGCATATTATGGAATGTATGCTTTACAACATAGAGGACAAGAAGGAGCAGGGTTATACTATCTGTGATTCTAAAAACTAATAATGAAGTTAGAATAAAAACAGTTAAAAAAATATTGGACTTGTTTCAGATGTGTTTCAAAGTTGAAGACTTCCAAAAAATATACTTGGAAATATTTTTGATAGCACATACAAGATATGGTAGCAAGAATACAGTTTCTATAAGAAACTGTCAACCTATAGGTGGAGAGTCTGCAATGGGGATATATATCTCTTGTACATAATGGTGATCTATCAAATAGAGAAGAGTTAAAACAAGAATTATTAAACAATGGTTCTTTATTTCAAACATCAATAGATACTGAAATTATACTAAAAATTTTTTTAAGTATTAATGGTAATTATGGATATAAAGAAGCAGTTTTAAAAACTGTTGAAAAATTAAAAGGTTGTTTTGCTCTTGGAATAATAATAAATGATAAACTTATAGGAGTACGTGATCCTGAAGGATTAAGACCATTATGTTTAGGTAGAATACCTGAAGATGATATGTATGTTCTAGCTTCTGAAAGTTGTGCATTAGATGCCATAGGTGCAGAATTTGTAAGAGATATTGAAGCTGGAGAAATGGTAGTTATAGATGATAATGGAGTGGAAAGCATAAAAATATAAAGAAAGTACTAAAAAAAGCAAGTTCATTTGAATATATCTATTTTGGAAGACCAGATAGTGTTATAGATGGAATTAGTGTTTATGATTTTAGACAGCAAACAGGAAAATACTTGTATGAACAAAACCCAATTGAAGCTGATATAGTTATAGGTGTTCCTGATTCAGGAGTTCCAGCAGCAATAGGATATGCTGAAGCAAGTGGAATACCTTATTCAGCTGCTTTATTGAAAAAAATAAATATGTTGGAAGAACATTTATTGCTCCAGTTCAAGAATTAAGAGAAAGAGCAGTAAGAGTTAAGTTAAATCCAATAAAAGAATTAATTAAAGATAAAAAGAGTAGTAGTTATAGATGACTCTATAGTTCGTGGAACAACATCTAAAAAAACTAATAGATGTTTTTATTTGAAGCAGGGGCAAAAGAAGTGCATTTTAGATCAGCTTCTCCTGTTGTTATAGAAGAATCATATTTTTGGAGTTAATATAGATCCTAACAATAAATTAATGGGTAGCTATATGAGCGTTGAAGAAATAAGACAAGCAATAGGAGCAACAACTTTAGATTATCTATCATCAAAAAAATTTAAAGAAAAATTTTTAAATGGTGGAGAAGATTTCTATACAGGTTGCTTCAAAGAAGATGAGGAATAATTTAGTAAAAGTAAAAAGCAAAACTAACAACAAAAAAATGGGAGGAATAATGATAAATTCTTATAAAGATTCAGGTGTTGACAAAGAAGAAGGATACAAAAGCAGTTGAATTAATGAAGAAAAAAATGTTTTAAAAAAACTCATAATAAATCTGTTCTAACAAACTTAGGCAGCTTTGGAGCTATGTATGAATTAGGACAATATAAAAATCCTGTTTTAATTTCAGGAACTGATGGAGTTGGAACAAAATTAGAAATTGCAATGAAACAAAAAAAATATGATACAGTAGGAATAGATTGTGTTGCTATGTGTGTAAATGATGTACTATGCCATGGAGCAAAAACCATTATTTTTTTCCTAGATTATTTAGCTTGTGGAAAACTTGATGCAGAAGTGGCTGCACAATTAGTTTCAGGAGTTACAGAAGGTTGTTTACAATCTTATGCTGCTTTAGTGGGAGGAGAAACTGCTGAAATGCCAGGGTTTCTATCAAGAAGGAGACTATGATATAGCAGGTTTCTGTGTTGGAATAGTTGAAAAAGATAACTTTAATAGATGGTTCAAAAAGTTAAAAGAAGGAAATAAAAATAATAGCAGTGGCTTCAAGTGGTTTCCATAGCAATGGATACTCACTAGTAAGAAAAAGTATTTACTGACTATAATGAAAAAAATCTCTTTAAAAAGAATACGGAGAAAAATGTAACTATGGGAGATGTTTTATTGACTCCTACAAAAAAATTTATGTAAAAACCTATCTTAAAAAGTTTTAGAAAAAGTTTAATGTAAATGGTATGGCACATATAACAGGTGGAGGTCTATATGAAAAACTTACCTCGTTGTATGGGAAAAGATTTATCTCCAGTAGTATTTAGAGATAAGGTAAGAGTTCCTGAAATATTTAAATTAATTGCTGAAAGAAGTAAAAATAAAAAGAAGAAGAATTATTTGGAACTTTCAATATGGGAGTAGGTTTTACTTTAGTAGTAGAAGAAAAAGATGTTGAACCTATTATTGAATTATTAACTTCATTAGGGGAAACTGCTTATGAAATAGGACATATTGAAAAAGGAGATCATAATTTATGTCTGAAATAAATAAAAAAAGATAGCAGTTCTTGTATCAGGAAGTGGATCAAATTTACAGTCAATTATTGATAATGTAGAGAATGGTAATTTGAATTGTGAAATAACTTATGTTATTGCAGACAGAGAGTGTTATGGCTTACAAAGAGCTGAAAAAAACATGGGATTGAAAACATTATTATTAGATAGAAAAAAATTATTGATAATAAAGCTAGCTAACGAGATTATTGATTCTACATTAGAAAGATGTAAAAACTGATTATATTGTTTTTAGCAGGATATTTATCAATTTTTGACTGAAAAAAATTTATAAAAAAATGGGATAAAAGAGTTATAAATATACATCCTTCTTTATTACCAAAAATTTGGTGGAAAAAGGTATGTATGGGATAAAAAGTCCATGAAGCAGTTATAAAAGCTGGTGAAAAAGAAAGTGGATGTACTGTCCACTTTGTTACCAATGAAATAGATGCTGGTGAAATTATAACTAATGTAAAAGTTCCAGTATTAGAAGATGATACTCCTGAAACATTACAAAAAAAGAGTTTTGGAACAAGAACATAAATTATTGATTAAAAGGTATTAAAAAAAGATATTGTAGAATCTAAACTCAAAAAAATAAAAAAACATGAAAGGGAATTGAGATGAAAAAAAGAGCTTTTAATTTCAGTATATGATAAGACAGGTATATTGGATTTTGCAAAAATTTTTAGTTAGTAAGGGAATAGAAATTATTTCTACTGGTGGAACATATAAATATTTAAAAAGAAAATAATATTGAAGTTATTGAGGTTAGTAAAATAACAAACTTTTGAAGAAATGTTAGATGGTAGAGTTAAAACTTTACATCCAAATATACATGGTGGAATTTTTAGCATTAAGAGATAATGAAGAACATATGAGAACTTTAAAAAGAAAGAAATATAGATACTATTGATTATGTTATAGTAAATCTATATCCTTTCTTTGAAAAAAAGTAAAAGGAAGATTTATCTTTTGAAGAAAAAAATTGAATTTATTGATATAGGTGGACCTACTATGCTTAGGTCTGCTGCTAAATCTTTTTAAAGATGTGGTTGTCATTTCTGATGTGAAAAGATTATGAGCTTATAAAAGAAGAAATAAATAATACTGATGATGTTTCTTATGAAACTAGAAAAAGATTAGCAGGAAAAAGTATTTAATCTGACTTCTGCCTATGATGCAGCTATATCACAATTTTTATTAGATGAAGACTTCCCAGAATATCTAAATGTTTCATATAAAAAAAGTCTATGGAAATGAGATATGGAGAAAAATTCACATCAAAAAAAGCTGCATACTATACTGACAATATGTCTGATGGGAGCTATGAAAAACTTTAAACAACTTAATGGAAAAAGAGCTTTCATATAATAATATCAGAGATATGGATCTTGCTTGGAAGGTTGTTTCTGAATTTGATGAAATTTGTTGTTGTGCTGTAAAACATTCTACGCCTTGTGGAGTTGCCTTAGGAGATAATGTTGAAGAAGCTTATAGAAAAAGCTTATGAAACAGATCCCTGTATCTATTTTTTTTGGTGGAATAGTAGCTTTTCAATAGAGAAGTTGATGAAGCAAGTGCAAAATTATTAAATGAAATATTTCTTTAGAAATTATAATAGCACCTAGTTTTTTTCAAGCTCAGCTTTAGAAATATTAAGTAAAAAGAAAAAAATATAAGACTTATTGAATGTAAAAGATAAACCAAGTGACAAAAAAAGAATTGATAAAAAGTTGATGGTGGAATTTTTAGTTCAAGATACAAATAATAGATTGTATGAAAATTTAGAGGTTGTTACTAAAGCTAAACCTACAAGTCAAGAAGAAAAAAAGATTTAATTTTTTTGCTTTAAAAGTGGTAAAAATTTGTAAAAGTCAAATGCAATAGTTGTGGCTAAAAAATTTACAAACATTAGGAATAGGTGGAGGAGAAGTAAGTAGAATTTGGGCAGCTGAAAAAAAGCTTTAGAAAGAGCTAAAGAAAGATTTAATACAACTGATGTTGTACTTTCTTCAGATGCATTCTTCCCATTTAGAGATGTTGTTGAACTAGCAGCTAAGAATGGAGTTAAAGCTATAATTCAACCTAGTGGTTCTGTAAATGATAAAGATTCTATTGAAGAATGTGATAAAAAAATAATATTTCTATGATATTCTCAAAAATTAAGACACTTTTAAACATTAAAAATTATTGGAGAACTATAAATGATAAAAACTAAAAGACATCGGAAGTTTTTAAATCTATTCCTGAAATATTTAGATGATATTATAAAAGAAAAATATTTCTAAAGTTAGATGAACATTTAGCGAAAAGCTTGGGATATAAATAAAAATATATCAATCAGTAAATATACTGATTTATCTCCTTTAGATTGTGCTTTGATTATGGAAGCTTTTTGAATCAGTGAAATGGCTTGTGCAGCATGGGAGCTAATTTAAATGCAAAAAGATAGACCAAGTTTTTTTGACTGCTGTTAGATATTGTGATGAAAAAAATAATTCAATATCTTGTTTCTCATGGTGCAAAAAGTAAACTTAACTAATAATGTTAAATCAGATGCATTTATGGAAGCTATATATGGAAAAGAATTATAAATATTTACAACTTATCCATGATTTAGGACATACAGTAGAAAAAAATATGGTGGAAAAAGCATTTCGTAATGTTGTTTCAGATAGAAATTATGATGTTTTAAAATTTTTTTCATCAGTAATGGTGTTGATATAAACTATAATGAAGCAGATATGGTCTATCCTTTTAAGCCTACTCCATTGTGTGTGGCAGCGAGATATGTTGATTTAGCTATGTGTAAATTTCTTGTAGAGAATGGTGCAGATGTCACTTTGACAGAAAAAAAGATGGAATGAGACCGTATAGTATAGCCTTAGAAAAAGGTGATATTGAAATGGCTGAATATTTTTAAATCATTAGAGCCAGTTGAATATCATAATTTACAAAAATAAATTAGATGAATTAAAGTCATTTAAGTTGCCAAAAAAACTTAATTGAGTTTCTTTACAAGGAGATAAACTTCATTTTGAACTAGATGATTGTGATTTTAAATGGATAGAGTTTTTTTCATTAATAGATACAATTCCAATGAAAGTAGGGAAGACAAAAAAATTACTTCGTATTTCTAAAGCAACTGGAGATTATGAGGATATATATATTGTTTGGAACCCAAAAAACAAAGAAAAATTGCTTTTTTTATGATATGGAACATAAAGAGCTTAAAGATATTACTGATTTTGTTGACTTTATAGAAAAATACTTCATCATATATGCAAAAAAATAATTGAAGGTGACTTATAAAATTAAAAAAATAGGAGAATGATAATGAAAGTTTTAATAGTTGGTTCTGGTGGTAGAGAACATGCAATAGCTTGGAAAAATTTCTCAAAAATCCAAAAAGTGAATAAAAATATTTGCTGCACCAGGAAATGCTTATAATAAAGTTATTAAAAAAATTGTGAAAATATAAATTTAAAAACTTCTAATGACATTTTAAATTTTGCAATAAAAGAGAAAAAGTTGATTTAACTATTGTTGGAAGTGAAGAATTATTAGTTGATGGTATAGTTGATAAATTTCAAGAAAAATAATTTAACTATATTTGGGACCAAATAAAGAAGCTGCTATGCTTGAAGGGTCAAAAAGCTTTTTGCAAAAGATTTTATGCAAAAAAATACGGAGTTAAAACTGCTAAATATCAATCTTTTTACAGATAAAGAAAAAAAGCTATAAAAATATTTAGATGAAATGTCTTATCCTGTTGTTATAAAAAGCAAGTGGACTTGCTGCAGGAAAAAGGGGTTGTAATTGCTCAAAAATAGAAAAAGAAGCAGAAGATACTTTGAAATGATATGATGACTAATAAAGTATTTGCAGCAGCAGGAGATACTGTTGTAATTGAAGAATTTTTTTAGATGGTGTTGAAATTTCTGTTTTTATCTATTACAGATTCAGAAGTAATAATACCTTTTATTTCAGCTAAAGACCATAAGAAAAATATCTGAAAAAAAGAAACAGGTTTAAATACTGGTGGTATGGGAGTAATTGCACCTAATCCATATTATACAAAAAAACTATTGAAGAAAAAAATTTATTCAAAAATATATTGAATCCTACTTTAAAAGGGTATTAAAGAAGAAAAAAATGAATTTTGCTGGAATAATATTCTTTGGCTTTGATGGTTGCAAATGGAGAAGTGTATTTACTTGAATATAATATGAGAATGGGAGATCCTGAAACTCAAGCAGTTTTACCACTAATGAAATCAGATTTTCTTTAGATGTAATTAACTCAGCTTTAAATAAAGATTTAAAGAATATAAAAAAATTGATTGGGAAAAATAAATCAGCTTGTTGTGTAGTGATGGCAGCAGGTGGATATCCTGTTAAGTATGAAAAAGGAAATCTTATCAGTGGTCTAGAAAAAAATTTGATGTAAAGCAATTTTGATAATAAGGTTTTTCTTTGCAGGAGTAAAAAGAAGAAAAATGATAAGTTCTATACTAATGGTGGTAGAGTTTTTAAATGTTGTTTCTATACAAGATAGTTTAGAAAAAAAGCTATTGAGGCTGCATATAAAAAAATGTAAAAAGAAATTTCATTTAAAGATAACTATTGTCGTAAAGATATAGGAACTTTATATGTACCAGTTAAAGATTAGAATTTATTTTTAAATAAAAATATAAAAAAATTGAATTGCATTAAAGTTAAAAAAATAATGTAATTCAATTTTTTTGATGTTTTTCAATATATGTTATACTTGTGATATTAGATATAGAGGGCATGGAGGTGGGTTATTATTTTAAAAAAATAGATAGTAACAATAAAGAAATAGGAATATATGACTTAATTAAAAAAATATTCAATTTGATGGAAGATTTAAAAAAAGATTTTTAGAATACTTGATGAAAAATGTTTGGAAAGGTAATGATGATGGGCAAGAAGATGTACAATGTTTAGAATATATTGATAATATGATTGAAGCAGATATAAAGGGTTTACTAGATATTATCTTTAAAAATTGAAGTTAATAATTATGATAAAATTGAAAAAAGAATTAGAAATTTATTTTTGAAAATTATAGAGATACAATTTTTAATTTACAGAGAACCTTTATTAAAAATACTTTAGTAGAAATGAAATCTCTATATCTTCACAAAAATAATATATTTAATTTTTTTCAAAAAAATGTTAACTAAATCAAGAAATATTTTTTTGTAATTAAGATTTCAATAATAATATTAAATTCTTTAAATTTAGAATATAATATTGAACTTTTTAGAAATTATAAAAAAATATTAGCACTTTGTAGTGAGTTTACACTTTTAGGTGTTCTTTTTATAAAGACTTTAAAAAAATATAGATATTAATAAAGAAATTTATGAATTAGCTAAAAAAAGTTTATACATGGGGAAAAAAATGGCTTGTATTTTTTTATTTAGAAGCCAATAGCAATGAAATAAAAAGATTGGATTTTTAAATGAAAGTACAGAAGAAAAATATTCTATATAACTTTGTAGCTATTACTTATTCTGATAAAGCAGATATAAGAAAAAAAGACTTAAAAAGATATCTTTTTAAGAAAAAAATGAATTTAGTAAAAATCTCTTTTTTTAATATATTCTTTGCTCTTTTTTTAGATGAAGAAAAAAAGGAATTATATTTTTTTAGATTATAAAGAAGAACTTTTAATAAATTATTTAGAAAGGGCTAAATCTATTGAACTATCTGAAACAGATTATTTGACTATTGAAGAAATAAGCTCTTATATGGAAGATGATATATACTATATGGAAGAACTAGGTAGAGAAATGAGGGAAGATGAGTATTTTTTTCCCATTAGAAATATCTAATAAACTTCTAAAAAGAATGTAAAGAGATTTTTAAATAATAGAAATTAAAAATTTTTCATTTTTTTAATTAAAAAAACACTGCACCTTAATTTTTTAATTTTTGGTGCAGATTTTTTTAAAGGTTGTATAATAAATGGTGTTGATGGAAGAAATTCCTATCAATGCCATTTTTTTAATAAAAAAAGTTGATACAATAAAAATTTTTCCTGTTAAAAATTAAATCGTCGCATTTGGATTCGAATTTTTAGTAATTTTTAAAAAAACGTATATTAATTCAAGCAGGAATTATATCAATTAGTGCTTAATTTTTTTAATACAATTAATATAATAATGTGATTTAGTTTCAATAAAAAAAGAGAATTTTTTTAAATTTTTAATTCTCAAAAATTCTCTTAATTATATAAGGTCATAGTCTAAACTTTTTTTATCAACACTATTTGACAAATAACCACTATTTTTTTACTTTTTTTATTATTTTTGTAACAGTTCTTTTTCTAATATTTCTTCAACTTTATTTTTCTAGTTCTTCAATAGAATGTTTTCTACTTCTACCACATTCTTGAGCTTGTTCTTCACAAATTAAGCATTTTTCTAAAAAGACTTTTCTTGAAAGCTTTTTCAAAATTTAACATCAATAACATCTATATCAAATAATCTTCCTAATTGAGAACTTTCTTCAATAGCAACAGTTATATTTTTTTATTTTTCTCAGCTGTACTATCAACAGAGATAAATAATTCATTTCCTGTATTTTCATCTAATTCTTTTAATTTCTAAAATTTCAATATTATTTTCTTTTAATTTCTCTAATATTAATTTCTTTCCAATATCAAAAAGCTTTTCTTGATTTTTTTGATTAGTCTTTATAGGACCAGGTATATTCATAGTAAATGAAATTATAGGCATATTATATTTCTTTATCATTTCATTTTGAATATCTACTCTTCTTTCACGACACATTAAAAACTTCTTCAATTCCAACTTCTACTCCTTGCATAAAAAACTCCTTTATTAGTAATGAATAACATCAGCTTGAGAACGAATTTTATCTATCACAGGCTTTGCTTCATCACTTAAAAAAATAATTATAAGTTGTTTCAGGAACAAGATTTTTTTAAATCTTCTAAATTTCCATTTTTTTATTATTTGTCTAACAGTTGAAGCACTTATAACCTTGTCAGAATATTTTTTTTCTAGGTACTACTACACATTCTATATTATTTTCAGGCAATTTTTTTTAACATAGTTTGATTATAGATATTTGTTACTAAGCTATTAGGTTCTTCTCCAACATAACGTTTATTGATATTTAAAACCTTAGCAATTTTTAGTAAAAGACTTTCAATATCTAAATTAGCCTGACTTTCTATTACTGCTATTTCATCTTTTTGAAAAATAGCTTGGGAAAAAGTAGCACTACTTATTATATAATCTCCTGTTTCATGATAACAAATATTCTTTAGATGCTTTTGTTCCTTCTATAACAAGCTTTTTTTCTTACTTTAAAAAGGGAACTAAGCTACTATCATCACTGACTATGAAATAAATGCAGAATATCATTTTTCACTAGCAGCTTTTTTTCAACCAAAGTATTGATGACCCTAAGGTGAAAAGGATTTGGCATTCATAATAAGAGAAGCAATCTTTTTACCTTCTCTCATATCCTTTTTTTTAAATTATCTAAATAATCAGAAAAAAACCAGTTCTCTTATTTCTCCATAAAGACAATTTGATTTTCTATATTTATAATTTCATAAAAAAACCTAAATCTTTAAAAAAATTTCATAGATTTATTTTTTTAGTATAAAAAAATAAATGGCTTTAGTCCTCTTGAGAATTCATAATCTACAAGGTGAGTAACTATTTGATTCATAAGTCCTTCTCCTTGATGGGAATTATCAACAGCAAGACATCTTAAAGTATTCTTAAAAACAGCTTCCAGTTGCAATAATATTCATATCATCATCAAACATAGCACAAGTATAATCTAAGTTTTTTTATCTCTTCTAATTTCTTCTTTAGCTAGTAAGTCATCGATTAATTTTAAAACTTCTTTTTATCATTTTCATATATTTTAGAAATATTGTATTCTGACATAGAGCCTCCTAAACAATAATTAGTTTTATTTAAAAAGTATAACATTAATTTCATCTATTGACAAAAAAATAAATGATATATTATATCTATAAGATAAGGAGGGTTCAAATGGAAAAATAAAAAAAGTAAAAGGTATCAGCTTTAAATTTAGTACCTCAATTTCAAGGTGAAACAACAATAGAGGCTATAAATAGAGCAGTAGACTTAGCAAAAAAATTTTTGGAAGATTTAGATTATTATAGATATTGGGTAGCAGAACATCATAATTTTTAGAGGAGTAGTAAGTTCAGCAACAGCATTATTAATTCAACATATATTAGCTAATACAAAGAAAAATAAAGGTAGGTTCAGGTGGAGTAATGTTACCAAACCATTCTCCTCTACAGGTAGCAGAAACTTATGGAACTTTAGAAACTTTATATCCTCATAGAGTAGATTTAGGAGTTGGTAGAGCACCTGGAACTGATGCAGAAACAGCTAGTTTAATATATAGACAAAAAAATATGCAAATATTCATAACTTTATGGAAGACATTTTTACAATTAGAGAGATATTTTTGGTTCTGAAGAAGAACAAGGAGTAGTTATTGCTAATCCAGGAATAAATACTAATGTTCCTATAATTATTTTAGGTAGTTCAACAAGCTCAGCATATGTAGCTGCAGAATTAGGGATTACCATACTCTTTTTGCAACTCATTTTGCACCTGCTATGGCTGAAGAAGCCCTTTCTATATATAGAAAAGCATTTTTAAAAGCTTCAAAAATATTTAGATGAACCATATTTTTATTTTTAGGGAGTTTCTAGCTCATGGAGCAGATACTGATGAAGAAGCTGAAAAGGTTATATACAATAGCTCAACAAGGTTCAATAAGACTATTAAGAGAAGAAAAAAAGGTCTATATCCTTTAGCTGATGAAAAAAATTTGAGGAAAAACTTAAATTTAAGCTCTGCTGAAAAAAATATTTTTTTAAAATCAAGAATGGGAATAAATTTAATGGGTTCAAAAGAGACTATGACTAAAAATCTGGAAAGAAGTAAAAAGCAAAAATTTGATCCTGATGAAGTAATTGCAGTAAGTTATATGCCTAAGTTAGAAGAACTAGAAAAGTCATATAGAATACTAAAAAGAAGTTGTAGAAAACAATTAAAAAAATATGCTGTTGCCTATTATAATCTTAAATTCAAAAAGTAAAAAAATAAATGAGTTACATGAAATTAAAAAAACTTTTTAATAAGATTACTGCGACGTCCTATAATGGTGAAAGAGCCTTTGAGGAGCTCTAGAACCATTATAGGCTGGCAAGTAATCGTTATAAATGTAACGAATTATTTTTTACTTTTTATTATTCTGTAGCTAGCATTCTTGCATTTTCTAGCATTAAACGAATTCTATTTTCTTGATTGACAGAACTTGCCCCTGGATCATAATCCACTGCAATGATATTTGCTTCAGGGTGATTATCTTTTAATCTTTCTAATCATTCCTTTTTGCAATTATATGGTTAGGTAAACAACCAAATGGTTGAGCACAAACAATATTCTTTACCCCCATTTCAATAAACTCTAACATTTCTGCTGTCAACAACCAACCTTCTCCCATTTTCACTCCATGACCTAAGTAACCTTTTGTCATTTCTCTAACTTTAGCAAAAGGAGATGGTGGAATAAATGATTTATATTGTTTTATAACATCTATCATTTCTTTTTTTGTTTCTTTTCTATATATCCTACTACATACTTTTACAAAAGTAATATTTAAGACCTTTTCTTCCATAGATTTTTTTCTATCAAAAAAATAGTGTCATATAGATTGAATAGTAAAAAAGTCAAGAAGTCCCTGTATTAACAGCTTCAACCCCTTCTTTTTCTAAATAATCTGTTAAATGATTATTTCCTAAAGGAGAATATTTCATATAAATTTCTCCTACAATACCTACACGAATTTTTTTCTTACTTAAGTTTTTTTAGGAATTGTTAAGAAATGTTCTATTATTTTTTTATAGTTTTTCTTTTTAGCTTTTTTTAAAAGGTTTCTTTCCAACTTCAGAAATCAGTTTTTTTCCTTCCAATAAGCTAGGATACTTTTTACTGTCTCCTGGATTTTTCTTCATATGCTACTGATTGATGGTAAATAGACATCAAAAAGATCACCATATAAAATACTATAAAAAAGATTGAAAATAACCTTTTAAATGAAAGAGAAAAATTCATTCTTTTTATCTAAGCCCTCAAAATTTAAAGATAGTACTTTTTACCTTATGAAAACCATTTATTTCTAATGCTTTACGAAGTAGGTGAATATAGTTAGAAGCTCTACAACCTCCTCCTGTTTGTGTCAGTAATAAAGCTACATTGTTTGTATCATATTTTTCCACTTTTTTTAAGGCATCAATAAATTGTCCTATAACAAGAAGAGCAGGATAACACATATCATTATGAACACTTTTTAATCCTTCTTCTATAACTCCTCTATGATCAGTTTTCAGTACCTCTACATCATATCCTTCATTTTTTTAAAAACTCCTGCTATTAGGTCAAAAATGAATATCCATCATCATAGGGAATAAGCACTTTACAATTTTTTTATCCATTTTACTACATCTCTCTTTCTTTCATAGTTGCTTGTAAGCTTCTTAGTCTTATTTTTTTGCTGCCCCTAAGTTACTTACTTCATCTATTTTTTTAATTGTGTATATAATTTATTTTTTTCGAACGTAAAATATCTTGAACTTTCATCTGTTGTAATGGCATCTATACCACAACCAAAAACTAACTAAATGAACTAACTCCATATTTTTTTATGTTGACTCACATATTTTTGCTGCATTATACATTCTTGCATGATATCCCCATTGATTTAATGTTTTTTTGTAGTTAATTTCCCTTCAACAGGATATAAAGCATCTTCCGTTACAATCACAAATTGTAGAGAATTTAGAAAGTCTATCTAATCCATGATTAATTTCTGGATCTATATGATAAGGTCTAGAAGCCAAAATAATAACAGGATAATTATTTTCTTCTGCAAATTTTCAGTACTCTACTACCTTCTTGACGAACAGTTTCTCTATACTCATGATATGTTTTAAAAAGCTTTTTTTCTGTAGCTTGCTCCATTTCTTTTTTTAGTCAACTTTGGAATAATATTTTTTTAAATTCCTCATACATTTGTTCTGCAAATAATTTATGATTTTTCAATTCCTAAATGTGGGTATAAAAAAAGTTAGTTTTTTTCTACTTCACTTATATTAGCCTGTATTAGCTCAGGATAGTAAGCAACTACAGGACAGTTATAACAGTTATCTGAAATTCCTTCATCAAAAGTATAGCTCATACAAGGATAGAAAATAGCATCTACATTTTTTTCTAATAAATCTATAATATGTCCATGTACTAACTTGGCTGGGTAACAAACAGTATCTGATGGGATAGTATTTTTGTCCTTTCATATAAAGATTACGATTTGATACTTTTGAAAGAACAACATCACAATCTAGTGAACAAAATAGTTCTGCCCAGAAAGGTAGCATTTCATAGATATTTAAAGCTCTTGGTAATCCAATTTTTGCTCTTCCACCAGCCTTTAATGGAATAGAATTAAAAAGCTGATTTTTGTAAGCTACCATATTAGGTAGATCACTTTTGTAATTTTCTTTCCAGCACCTCTTTCACATTTATTTCCACTAATAAACTTTTCTGTCCATTTGTAAAAAGTATTGATTGTTAATTGACAGTGGTTGGTACATAACTTACACATTCCTGGTGAAGAAACATGTTGAAAGTTTTCTAATTCTTCTAAATTTAATAACTTTTGATTTTTTTCTTTTTTTGAACTTTTTCCATATAAAAGCAGCACCATAAGCTCCCATTAGCTCAGAAATTTCAGGTCTTAGTACTTCCCTTCCAAGCTCTTGTTCAAAAGAACGTAAGACTGCATTATTTAAAAAAGTTCCTCCTTGTACTACAATATTTTCTCCTAAATCATTTATATCACGAGCACGAATTACTTTAAAAAAATAGCATTCTTAACAACACTTCTAGCAAGTCCTGCTGAGATATCTTCTACTTCTGCTCCATCTTTTTGAGCTTGTTTAACAGAAGAATTCATAAAAGACAGTACAACGAGAACCTAATTCAGCTGGAGATTTTTGAAAAAAATAGCTTTCTTAGCAAAATCTTGTGTACTGTAACCTAAAGACTTAGCAAATGTTTCTAAAAAAGATCCACAACCTGAAGAACAAGCTTCATTTAAAACAATGGAATCAATTGCTCCATCTTTAATATGGAAACATTTTAATATCTTGTCCACCAATGTCAATAATGAAATCTACATCTGGATTAAAATGCTTAGCTGCTGTATAGTGAGCTATTGTTTCTACAATTCCAATATCAACTCCAAAAAGCAACTTGCATTAATTCTTCACCATAACCAGTTACTGTACTGGATACTATTTCTATTCTATCTCCACAAAGTTCTCTAATTTTTTTAAGTTGCTCTAAGAATAAAGAAACAGGATTTCCTTTTTGAAGATGAGTAGTAACGATATAAAAATATTTTTCATCTTCGTCTAAAAGAACTACCTTTATAGTTGTAGAACCCGAATCTAGTCCTAGATAAGCTTTTTCCTGAGTATGTTGTGATATCTCTAGTAGGAACTGTCACTTTCTGATGTCTTTTTAAAAAAGTTTCAAATTCTTCTTCTGAAGTAAACAAAGGATTTTCTAAATGCTCAACTTTTTTCTCTTTCTTTTGAGATAGTAAATTAACTACTTCATCATAGTCAAATATTTCTTCTGTAGTATCAGCAAAGTATGCACTTCCTAATGCCACAAAAATAAGGTGCTAGCTCTGGAAAAATTGCTTCCTTTTTAGAAAGTTTTAGTACTTCAACAAACCTTTCTTGTAAGCCTTTCAAGAAATAAAGAGGCCCTCCTAAGAAGATAACAGTTCCTTTTTATAGGTCTTCCTTGAGCAAGACCTGTTATTGTTTGTTCTACAACAGCTTGATAAATACTTGCTGCAATATCTGATTTTTTTAGCTCCTTGATTTAGAAGAGGTTGTACATCTGTTTTTAGCAAAAAAACTCCACAACGAGATGCAATAGGATAAATTCTTTTCATGTTCAAAACTAATTTTATCCAATTCAGAAACTTCCATATCTAAAAAGACTAGCCATTTGATCAATAAAGGCTCCTGTACCACCTGCACAAGTTCCATTCATACGTTCTTCTATAGCTCCCTTTTAGAAATAAAATCTTTGCATCTTCTCCTCCTAGCTCAATGACAATATCAGTTTGAGGATAACATTTCTTTTACTGCTCCAGCTGTTGAAAAATACTTCTTGTACAAATGGAATTCCATAATCTTTAGAAATTCCAAGACCTGCTGATCCTGTAATAGCTAATTTAAATTTTTTTCCATTGAGTAAATCTTTTAAACTTTTTAAAATGCTCTAATGTCATTTCTCTTACTTTAGAAAAAAATGCCTTTGATAACTTTTTTTCAATGATTTCATCTTTTTTTCATTTAAAAATAACGGTTTTTTTAATGTTGTTGACCCGACATCAATTCCAATCTTGTAATACAATCTTATCCTCCATTCCGTATAGTATCATCAGTCTGTATAAAAATTATTAATTTAGTATAGTATTATTTATTTTCTCATATTATACTCTTTTTTTATTATATACAAGAAAAAAATTAAAATTTGGTAAAAAAATACTTTTTAATAAAACAAAAAAACCGATAAAGAATTTTAATTCTAAATCGGTTTTTATATTTTCGTGTTAAGTAGTTATTAGTTTATTAGTCTATTCTTGTTCCAGCAGTTGGTCCTGATTTTAAAGTATAAACTTCTTCAATGTGGAATACTACTGCAGCTTTAGGTACACCCATTTTTTTCCTTTTGCCCATTCAACAGCTTCATCATAGTATTTTTCCTTCTTTATGAACTTCAGCTGTTCCTACAAAACGGTAACCATCTAATTTATCCCAGTTAGCAAAAAGCTATAGCAACTTTTGATCCTCTTTCGATATCTTTCATTATTTCTCCAGCTGTATTTTTCGTTCCATACTAGAGTTGCGTCATCATATATACGGCAAGATCTTTTTTTGGACCAAGATTTGGTGCTCCATCTTCTCTTACTGTTGCAATCCAACCTAATTGAGCAGTCCAAGCTCCTTCTTTTAACTGGATTTAATATTAAATCTTTTATAGCATCTGTTAATTTAGCCATTATCATCACTCCTTATTTTTTTGATTAAATTGGTATACCTTATTGTACAACAATATTTTTATAATTTCAAGTAAAAAAATATTTTTTTGTATTGATATCAATTTTAGTACTGATATATTTAAAAAAATTTTTGTTATTTATTAACTTTATTTCTAATATATTCAGATAGATTTTCTATTAAAATTATAGTAATTATTAAAAATATTAAAAAGGACCCATACTTTTTCCCAATTTCTAAAAAGCTATGTGATTCATAAGCAATTGACCTATACCACCAGCTCCAACCATACCTAGTACACTTGAATTTTTTTCATATTAGATTCAAATCTATATAAGAATATAGAAACAAAGTTTGTATAAGTAGATGGTAACCAAAGTTTTAAATAGATGTAGAAGTTTCTTAAACCTAAACTTTTTACCATATAGACCATAATCAACTTCAACACTTTCTAAAAACATCTACATAAACTTTTTGTTATAACTCCAGTTGTGTAGAGATATAAAAGCAAAAGAAACCACTTATAAGTCCTGGACCAAAGCCACTAAAGAATAATATAGCAACTATCACAGGTGGAAAAGTTCTTATAAAAATTTATAAAAGATTTTTTTATAAGAAAAAGCAATTATTTTATTAGAAGTAACAGAGTTTGCAAAATAACTTACAATTATTGCACTTGGAGCAGCAAAAAAACTGTTGCAAAAAAAGCAACTAAGAAGCTTTGCCACAAGGCAAGTAAAGCTTTTTCCTGAGTAAGTGAAATCTAAATTTTCTAAATTTTTTTAAAAAAAGTAAATAGTCTTTCAAAGAACACTGGAGCTGATATTTTTATTTGTATCTTCATATAAGATATTTAATGAAAAAAACTAATAGAATTAAAAACTCCAATAATAACAAAGTTTGAAATAAATTTACTCTTTTTGTATCCCTTAGAAGTAGTAATTTTTTTATAAGATTATCTTTTTTTCTAAAGAACCAACTTAAAGTATCTGTTAAAAAAATATAAAACCCTAATAAGATTACAATTATAAATGAAACTTTATCATATCTAAGAAAAACTCAAATTTTTTTCCAAAGTTCTTCTCCTATACCTCCAGCTCCAACCATACCTAAATACACTTGCTCCTCTTATACTAGATTCCAAAGTTAAAAAGAAAAAGTGAAATGATATATGGTTTAGAAAAAAATGGATATATACAAGATCTTAAAAAAAGTAAATTTTTGAAAAATCCAAAAACTTCTAAATGATTGTATTTTAGCAGGATTTATTTCTTCTAAATACTCCTTTTAAAAAGCTTAGTAGCTGAAAAAAATGTAATGATAAGTAAACTTATAAATCCTGTAAAACTTCCAATTCCTATAAGACTAACAAGTATTGCAGCCATTACTAAAGGCAGGAACAGTTCTAAAGATAGAAAAAAACATACTGTTAAAAAAATCTAGCTAGATATTTATTAGATATATTTGTTGCTAAAAAGGAGAGCATAAAACAGCTAAAAAGAACTCCTATAAAAGATGAAGCAAAAAGCAGTAATAATTGTTTCAAACATTTTAAATAAAAACAATCTTTTTATCCTCTGATTCTATTCTCATCATTCCAGCAACAAGACCTTTTTAATCTAGAGAAGCCATCAATATAGTCTTGAAAAATCTAAATTTAAAGTAAAAAAGAATAAAGGTCAAAACAATTACTATTGTTAAAATCTTTAAAAAAAGTCTTAGTATTATGAACTTTGATAAACTTGTCTAATGTCATCTTCATTTACCTCACTACTTTTTTTTTAAAGAAAAAAATATTTCTCCATTTTTTTAAAGCTAAAAATCTTTATCTGAAAAACTTTTTTTGCAATCTCAACATTATGTAAATTTAATATAATTGTTTTATTCTTTTTAGCATTTATTCTTTTAAAAAATTTCCATAATTTGAAAATGAATTCTTCTCATCCAAACTACTTATAGGTTCATCAGCCAAGATTAAATCAACATTAGGAGCAATAGAACGAGCTATGGCAACTCTTTGTTTTTTTCTCCACCTGATAAATATTTAGCTTTAGTATAAGCTAATTTTTGCTATTCCAACTTTCTCTAAACAATATAGAGCTCTTTCATATTCTGCTCTAGAAAAATCTATTTAGAAGAACTTGAATAAAAATTTTTTTCCTATTTAAAAAAAGGAATTAATACATTTTCTATTACATACATATTATCTATTATATTTAGATCCTGGAAAAACATAAGCCATTTGCTTCTTTTATTGAGTTTCTTTCTTTTTTTCTTTTTAGTTTAGTTATGTCAGTATCATAGAATTTTTATACTTCCAGAATTAATACCTTCTAAACCATTTATACATCTCATTAAAGTAGATTTTTCCTGCACCACTTTCACCTATTATAGAGATAATTTCTCCTTTTTCTATAGAAAATGATATGTCTTTTAGAATTTCTCTGTCGCCATAATTCTTTTTTTAAATTTTTTTACTTCTATAATTGTTTCCACTTGGCACCTCCTTATGTCTTTTTATAAAAAAAGGGCTAATGTATAGCCCTCTTATTTATGTTAATTTTATTTAACTTTTTCTATATCTATACCCATTTTATTAAGTTTGTCTTCAATAAGCTTATAATTATCAACTTTAGCATCTTCAAAACCTTTTTATACCGAATAATTTTTAAAGTTAATTCTTGTCCTTCTTTTTGAATTAGTAACTTTAATAAAGGCATCTTTAATTTTTTTGTTTTGTAGCATCATCAAGTTTTGATGATACAGTTAAAGTTATACCAGGTATTAAATCACTCTTTTTCTAGTACTTTAACTTTTTTTCAGTTACTTCTGGAAATTCTTTAGCAAATTTTTGTAATTGCACTTTCATAAGTTCCAATAGCATCTACATCACCATTTATTAATAATTGTAATGCTTTATCATGTCCTCCAGCAAATTGATAAGTAACATCTTGTTCTACATCTATTCCATGATCCATTAGAATAACTGCTGGGAAAAATATATCCTGAAGTTGATGATGGATCAACAAAAGGCAACTTTTTTTACCTTTTTAAATCTTCAACTTTTTTTCAATTCCACTATCAGTTCTTACAAGTAAAAACAGAATAGTATCCAGGTTCATCATTTTTTTTCCAATACTTGTCAATAATGCCTCAGAACCATTTTTTTCTTATTTGCAAGAATATATGCAAATGGTGGGTATTAATGCAAAAGTCAATAGTTCCTGTTCCCAATGCTTCAACAACACCAATATAGTTAGTAGCAATATAACCTTCAACAGGTCTTCCAATATCGTCACCTAACATTTTATATAAAGGAGCTGCATCCTCAAGAAGCTTTTTCTGAATTGGCTATAGGAGATAATCCCATTACTAACGGTTTCTCTTCTTTCTTTTTACCACAGCTAATTAAAAAGAAAAAAATAAGTGACACCAATGCAAGCAATTTCAAACTTTTTTTAATTTCATTTTTAGAACCTCCGAAATTAGTATTATGAACTACAGATATATATTAGCTCATTAGTATCGAAAAAGTCAAGTTTTTTTCTTGTTTCTAAATTGGACATTTTTTTGTAAGAAAAATTAGCTTTTTATTTTTTTATAACAGTACCCTGATTTTAAATTTCAATTTTAAAAAAACAACTTTTTTTAATTTCTTTTAGTTTCTCCAACTTTTAGAAAGAGGGCTAAAGATGTACTTCTTCAGGGAAAAAAAGAATGCAAAAAGTTCTTTCCATTTAATAAGACTTCAGCTTGATTTTTCTCCCTTTAACAAAGTGCAATATCATTTTCCACTATTATATGCTTTTTAGTTTCAACACAGTCTTCAAAAGGATGTATATCCAATAATTTCTTCACCTTCAAGAACTATATGTATATCTGCATATTTTTTTATGATATTCTAGATTCAATGTCTTTATTTTCTCTAGTCATAGCTTTTTTTCTGGATAATCAAAGTATATTTCTATCTCCATCTATCAAGATTTTTTTCCCAAAGTTTGCATTTAAGTATTTTTTTTATCGACAATAAAAATCAATAGCTTTATCTAAATTTTTATTAAGTCCTTTATAGTTTTTATATCTTTTAATTCTCCATAAATCATATTTTTTTCCTCCATTATATTTAAGTACTTATTCTATTTTATAAATTTACTATTAGATTTGTCAATATAATTATTGATTTATTTTTAAAATTTGCTATAAAATTTAAAAATAGAGGGTGATAAAATGAAAAAAATATTATTAAAAAAATGCAAATTTAGTTTTAGAAAAATAAAAATAGAAAAAAAGCTACAGTTTTTAGTTTGTGAAGATAAAATAGAAAAAGATATTTTTCAAAAGATTCTGATTTAAGTCAAATTACTTATGATGAACTTATAGATCTAGAGGGGAAAATATTTAGGGACCTGCCTTTGTAGATGTTCATGTTCATGGAGCAGATGGAGCAGATGCAATGGATATAGATGAAGAAGCTCTAAGAAGAATTTCAAAATATCTAGCAAAAGAAGGAACAGCTAATTTCTTAGTTACAACTTTAACAAGTACTAAGGATGAATTAAAAAAATGTTTTTAGAAATTGCAGGAAAAATTACAAAAATAAAGAAATAGATGGAGCTAATATTTTTTTGGTGTACATATGGAAGGGACCTTTATTTTTGCTGTTGAATATAAGGGTGCTCAAAAACGAAAAAAATATTAAACCTGCTGGAATAGAAGAACTTGAAGAATATCTATCTGTAAAAAGAGGGATTAGTAAAATTATTCTCTATTTCTCCTCATACTCAAGAAAAACTTAGAAGCTATAAAAATATTTATCTGACAGAGGAGTGGTTGTTTCTGTAGGGTCATTCAAATGCAACTTATGAAGCTGTTATAAAGGCTGTTGACTATGGACTTTCTCATGCAACTCATACATTTAATGCTATGAAAGGATTTACTCATAGAGAACCTGGGAGTTGTAGGAGCAGTTTTTTTAATTCAGATAATATTATGGCTGAAATTATCTTTTGATAAAGTTCATGTCCATCCTGAAGCTGTAAGAACTCTTATAAAGATAAAAAGGAGTTGATAAGGTAGTATGTGTTACAGATGCTATGTCTGCAACAGGATTTAGCTGAAGGGTAAATATAAAGTTAGGTGAACTAGATGTCAATGTAAAAAGATGGACAAGCAAGACTTGTATCAAATAATGCTTTGGCAGGTAGTGTACTTAGAATGGATATTGCTTTTAAAAAAATTTAATTGACTTAGGTTATAGTATAACTGATGCTTTTTAAAAATGACTTCAACTAATGCTGCTAAAGAATTTAAATTAAACAGTGGGACTTATAAAAGAGAATAAGGATGCTGATTTAGTTGTTTTAGATAAAGACTATAATGTATGTATGACTATAGTTAAAGGAAAGAGTAAAAATACACTAATTAATATTATAATAAGAAGTTAAAAAGGGGATATTCATATCCCCTTTAGTTTTTATTGACTTATCATTTCATCATTTTTTTATAAAAGCTTTTATCTATAATACTTCCATCTTCATCATATTCAATAAATTCGCCATCTTTTTTTCCATCTTTAAAATGTCCAATCATTCTTATTTTTCCCATTTTCATAAAAAAAGCTTTCATTGTACCATCCATTGTACCATTTTTTTATATTAAAATGTTGATAATAATTTTCCACTAGGATAAAAAAATTTTTAACTTCACCTTCAGGAAGAAAGTTTTTTTATTTGCATAGTACTAACTAATGTATCATTCTTATATGTTTTCCAATTTTTCCATTCATAGTATTAAGGTTATCAAAATAAGTAATCATTTTTAGCTTTATTTCCCTCTACTTCTTGTTCCATTATCATTTTTATTTGTTTTTTTGTACTTTACTATTAGAATTAAATTATCATTTTCATCAAATGTTTCCATATTAGAATATTCAATTTTTAGAATAACCATTTTTGAGTTGCTTTATTTATATCACTCATTAAACTTTAATACTTTTTAATTGCATCTTTTTTTGTTTATTCTATTTTTTTCTTAATGTTTCAGTTTTTATTTTTAATTCTTTTTATCAAATGTTTCTAAGTTTGTTTCAGAATATCTAAAGTTTTTCCCATTTTTTTAATGAATAAGTTTGTTTTGTTTCAAAAATAAGGAATAGAATTTACTAATTTTTTTCTGGAAGTTTTTTTCAGTATAAATGATCTTATTATTTTTCATCAGTCACTATCAATTCTTTTTTCTCTTGATCTAGTTTTACCATAAAAAAATTGCTCTACCTTTTTTTGCTTTATATTTTTTTCTATATAATTAAACATTTTATCAATATTTTCTAGATTTGGTTTATATTCTTTTTATTCCTTCTGCAAAGTCAGGGTCATTAAAGCTGCTATAACTGACTCTGGTGTAAGAGGATTAGGATTTTCAACTGCAAATCCTAAAATACTAATAAATAAAAAAATACTAATATGGTTAAAAATAAAATTTTTTTCCCTCTCATAATTCCTCCCAAATATTATAACTTTTTCTGATAAAAAAATTCTAAAAAAATCTTTTTTTCTTCACTTGAATCTGAATAATTTTTAAGAATTTCTTTTTATTCCATCTTTTTAATGAGTTTTTTTCTGATGTGATTTCTCTTTTCTTTTTCTTCTTTTTTTCAGCTTTTTTTCCCTAGTAAAGCTAATGGAGTTCCCCCTAAAGTAAGAGATTCAAAAAAATATTTGATAGAACATTAGATGCTTTTTTTCACCCATACTTTTTATCTTTAAAATTTCTCAAAAAAATTTATAGTAATTAGGGAAATTCTTTTTTTCAATCATACTTAAAAATATTTGTTAATTTTGTATAATCCTCCAGTTTTAAAAAAATGTAAAAAAATCTTTGTAACTAATTCTAAAATTTCTTTATTCATAATTTTTCTCCTTTTTTTCTCTTTTTATTAAATAAATAACAAATAAACTTACTCCTAATTCAAGTATAGTTTCAACTATGCTAGCTTCAAAACCAAATTCTCCTCCACTTATTAAATCTTTTACCTTTCAATTGGGACAGAAAAAAATATAGAGTAAATTGTAGGTATTCCACTTACATATGAGCCAACTACAAAACCTAAAATAAAAATTCCAAAGAGTGTGCATAGCTCCAACTAACCATAAATTTCCTGTATAATAATATATCAAGCTAAATGTTACTCCTGCTAAAAAAAGACATTTGTTAAACCAATCATACTTAAGTTAGGATTAAGTAGATGAATACAAGTAAAAAAAGAAATGATAATAATATTATTGTAAATTTTATTCCTATCACCTTTGTGAACATTGGCATTAAATACCCTCTAAATAAGATTTCTTCAAATAAACCTTGAAAAACAAAAAAAGATAAGTATTTTTTTATAAATATTAAGATAGGAATATTTGCAACATAATAAACGTCTATCGCATTTAAGCAAAAATATTATTAAGAAAAACACTTAGTACTTGTAAAGTTCCAAAGAAAGCTCCCTTTTAAATACGAAGTAGCGATATTATCTTTTTGAAAAAAACCTAATTGCTCAGTACTTAGTTTAGAAATTTTTGTCATTAAAAAAATATCGCTAAAAAAAGAGTGAGACTAGCTTCACTTACAAAATTTGAACTTCCACTAAAAGATAAAACTTCTTTTAAACCATCATTAAAAAAATAAATATAAAAGGAATTATTAATAGTTGATTTAAAAACTATTATTAAAATAGTTACTAAAATTGGAACTAATAATAATTTTAATTTACTTTTTACTTTGAATACTGTCTACATAAGTCTGAAATTTATTAGTCATCTTTTTCCTCCTGCAATATTTATTTTATTGCTATATATAAATAACAATGTGCCTTTCCATCTTTTGAAAAATTCTTTTTGGGACAGAACTTTCAAAATCTACTGTAAAAAGCCCTTTTTAATACTCCAGAGTGGGTATCATTCCAAACATTTTCCCAAGCTTTTTTTGTACACATTTCTACATTACCATTTTCATCAACAGCTTCATATTTTTTTATATAAACCTTTTTTTCAACTTCTTTTTCTATATCTTCAAAGAAATTATGCTCTACTCCTACTATACTAATATCATAATCTCCTTTTTTTCATCGCTTTCATAATTACTATATTGTGAAATAGGTACTACTCCATCAGCTAAAAGAGATAATTTTCCTGTTAAGACATCTCCCCATAATTCTCCTATTTTTTTCTAATACCTTCTTCACTATTGTTTGTACGAATTGTAACTGCTTTTTAATGTGTATGCCATAATTAAATCTCCTTTCTTATTAACTTTTATATCCATAAATAAAAAAAGCATTTTCTATCTCATCATATTCGTAAGGTATATTAAAATTTTTTTAAAAATTTCATATATTTCTGCTCTCTTGTCATAGATAATAACTTTATCCTCAATTAATCTTCCTCTATGTTTTAATTTCTTTTTATTTCACAAGAAATTTCTAAACCATTCGATAGATTTCATATTTAAATATTCAAAATGTTCATCTCCTGCCATTGTCCAATAGTAAGTAGGAGCTTCTTCCTCAAATAATATTTTTGTATTTTTATAGGAATATCAGGTAGTTTTTTTCTTTGATAGCAGTTATAAGTTCTTTTCCACTTTGTATTATTCATCAGTGAATATAGTCCTCTTTCTTCAACTATCAATCTAATCTTTTTCACTGGGAGTTTTTTTATTATTATATTTTTCCACTTTCAATATCATCTATTATTCTTTGTAAATTTTTTTAAGGAATATATCATTAATTTCATAATAATGGTAAGTATGAGATATTTGCTCATTATTTTTTTAGTATATAATACCAACCTGAACAGCTATTTTTCATGGCTACACAATAAAAAAACTCTATATTTCCTTTCCATTTTCAAATTATATACTGTAGAACTTTGTTTAATTATTTTTCGCACTTCTAGGATTTAATTTTTTTCAAACATCTATGCTCCAAATATCTTATCAAGTATACCATCAGCTGTATATTTTTTTCTGCTTCATAGTCTACTTTCATTCCTAATCTTCTTATAGTTTCACTTGTCATAGGTCCAATAGAAGCTATTTTTTTATCACCTAATATAAAGAAATCTCCATCTAAACTTTCATAGAAAGCTTCTACTGTTGAAGAACTTAAAAAAATGTAATAATATCTATATCTTTTAAAGTTTCAAGAACTTTTTCTCTATCAACTCTTAATTTTTTTGTATTATAAGCTACAACTTTTTTTCATAATTTCTTTTTATATAAAGAATTATATTTATCTGTATCACAAGGGGAAATATCAGAAGTAACTATTAAAATATTATCATTTTCTTCTGTATACTTAACTACATCTTCTGCTAATCTATCTACTAAATATTCTTCAGGAACAAAAATCTGGAACAATCTTATTTTTTTCTAAAAGCTTCTTTAGTTTTTTTACTCCAACTGCTCCGATTTTAATATTTGCTAAACTTCTTATGTCTTTTATATTTTCAAAAAAATGCTTTCACTCCATTAGGTGAATTAAATAAAAATAGCTTTATACTTACTTAGATTATTTAAATCTATCTTTAAATTCTCTATTTCTATAAAAGGTAATTCAACAGGAATTCCTCCTCTTTTTAGAAATATTTTTCTGACATCTCAACAGCTTGTTTTTTTATCTCTTGTTACTAGTATTCTCTTAGCAAGTTTATCACTTTCAAACCATTTAAATGTTTCTCTTAAATTAACTACTTCCCCTATTATAGTAATTGCTGGAGGAAGTATTTTATTTTTTTCTCAACAAGTTCTAAAAATATTTTCTAGATTTCCAACTGTTACTCTTTGATTTTTTTAGTAGCTCCTTTTTTTCTATAATAGCAACAGGAGTTTTACTATCCTTACCATATTTTATTAAGTCAGAAACTATTAAATCTAAATTTTTTTAACTCCCATTAAAAAAACTAATGTTCCTTCTAATTTTGCAATATTTTTCAAAAATTATGCCACTTTCCATTTTTCCATAGTATGTCCTGTAAAAAAATATGAAAAGATCTTTGCAATACCTCTGTGAGTTACAGGTATTCCTGCATAGGCTGGAACAGATATAGATGAAGTTATTCCAGGTATAATTTCAAATTCTATTTCATTTTTGAAATAAGGCTTCAACTTTCTTCTCCACCTCTACCAAAAAAACAAAAAGGATCTCCACCTTTTACTCTAGCAACACTTTTTTTCCTTCAAGACATTTCTTTACTAGAGTTTGATTTATTTCATCTTGAATTAAACCTCCCTCTGTGTTACCTTTTACCAAGATATATAAGCTCAGCATCTTTTTTTAGGAAGTCTTAATATATCTTCACTAATTAATCTATCGTATATAATGCAATCTGCATTTTCAATTATTCTTTTTGCCTTTTATAGTTAATAGTTCAAAGTCACCTGGCCCTGCACCTATTATATATGCTTTTTCCTTTTTCATTTTTTTCTCCTCTTATTTAAAGATTACAAAAAAAAGATTACCTTTATTAATTTTTAGCTTTTTATTTCCTCAGCTGCCATGTGTGCAATTTCTTTACCTTTAGCTAAATCATCTTCGATTACAACTCTTATTTGCTTTTCCATCATGAGAATAAGCACCAATAAATTTTATTTTATCTTCATCTACTTGAGAATAACAACCCATAGGAGTGTGACAACCTCCATCAAAAAAATTTTTAGAAAATTCTCTTTCTATTTCAACTATTTTAGCAATATCCTCATTATGTATAGATTTTTAAAAATTCCTTTTATTTCTTTCATCATTTTCTCTACATTGGATATATAAAAACTCCTTGTGCAGGTGCAGGGGAAAAAGCTTCTCCACTTAGATACTCAGTGATCTTATCAGCCATTCCTGTTCTTTTTAAGACCTGCTGCAGCAAGTATAATAGCATCGTAATCTTCTGTTTCTAATTTCTTAAGTCTTGTATGTATATTTCCTCTTAAATGCTTTATCTCAAAATCAGGTCTTATAGCCTTTTTAAGTTCATAACTCTTCTAAGTGAACTTGTTCCAATCTTTAGCTCCTTTGAGGTAAAGTTACTAAAAAAAGCCATTCTTAGATATTAATACATCTCTTGCATCTTCTCTATCTGGAATTGCACCACAAATTAAGCCCTTAGGAGAAACTGCAGGCATATCTTTCATAGAGTGCACAGCTATATCTATCTGTCCATCTAATAATTCTTGCTCAATTTCCTTAGTAAAAAAAGCTTTTTTTAAAGATGCATTACTATTTTCCCAATTTGATTTTAAAGTCCTTTATCTCCACTTGTTACAATTTCTTTAATTTCAAAAAGTTAAATCTGGATAATTAGCTTCTAAACTATTTTTAACAAGATTTGCTTGAGCTAAAAGCTAATATACTTCCTCTACTTCCTATTACAACATGTCTTTTTCATTTGTATTCCTTTCTATTATAAAGTGTTCTCTTTATAATAATCCAATGATTTTATCAGTTTTTTTCCATTTGTTCATCAATTAAATATGAATAATCTTCTAAAAAGCTTTATCTCTATTCATAGAATGCTCATTATAGACTTTCCAAATATCATCCAGATTGCATATCTCTATATTTTTTTAAAAATTAGCAAGTCTTTCATCAACATCTCTAGGGACAGCTAAATCAATAAAAAAAGATAGTCTTTATCTTCTCTCATTTTAGGTACAAATTTATCATATTCAACAACTATATGAGGTGCTGAAGTAGCAGATATGATAACATCAGCTTCAAACATCTCCTTATATTTTTTTCCTTGTAATCAATGATATTTACCATTTCAAACTGCTTTTTTTATTTGCTCAGCCTTATGATAAGTTCTATTAGTAATATAGATATTTTTTTAGTTGTTCCTTTGATAATAGTGTTAGAATATCTTGAGCTAATTCACCTATTCCTAAGATAAAATATTTTTTTATCTTCTATATTAGGAAATTTATTTTTAATAAATTTTAAAGATATAGCTTCCAATGAGAGTGCATTATGTGCTATCATACTCTTAGTTCTAAATTTTCTTTTCCTAGCTCTATTGCTTTATTAAAAGATAATATTTAAAAAAATTTTTGAACTATGCTCATTTTCAAGTGCTTCAGAGTGAGATGATTTTTACTTGAGCTAAAATTTGATCTTCTCCCTTTATAACTGAATAGAACCCACAACTAACTTTAAATAGGTATTCAATAGCTTCTATTCCAGTTTTTTTACTAGCATTTCCACTGAAAAATAGTTTTTTTAATCTCATCAATACTTATATTTGAATTCAGTTCTATGTAAAAATTCTGTTCTAAGGCAAGTTGATAAATTGATATAAGCATTTATTTCTTTTTCTTTATACAGTTTTTTTCAATAATGTATTTTTGGTCTAGTCCTCATAAAATCTTCTCTTTCAAGTAAAGATAAGTTTTCATGAGAAACTCCAATTACAACAATCTTATCTAGATCTAGCATTTTATTATTTTTCCTTTCAATTCCTTAAATAACAGTTTAAAAAAATTTCTTTTTTTATATTATATAATATTTTTTTGAGATAATTTTAAGTAGAAAAATAAAGCTTTAGCAAAAAATAAAAAAATAGAAATCAAAAATTTTAAAGACTTCTATTTTTTTAAAGTTAATTATAAATTTAAGAAATTTTTTTAGCACTTAGTATTTCACAAAAACTCTTCATTTAAAGCAGAGATGTGATATTTGTGAATTTCATCAGCTGATAATAATTTGTCAGAAAAAAATAATCTGCTCATTTCAAAATGTAATTGTAGCATCTTCTATTAATATTACTTTAAAAGCCTAAATTAGATGCCATTCTAACAGTAGTTGAAACACAATGAGGCAATGTCATACCTACTATAATTAATTTATCTATAGATTTATTTCTAAGGTAGTTTTCTAAAGTTAGTTCCGATAAAAGCACTATTTACATGCTTTTTGAAAAAAACAATTTCATCAGATAAAGGTTCAAAACCTTTTAAAAAAATTTTTCTATCTTCATTTGAAAAATAAAATACCTTTTTTTCATCTGTTGAGAGATGCTGTATATGAATTATTTCTTTATTTTCTTTTCTGAAATTTTCCAAAAATCCTTAATATATTATTTTCAGCTTGAAGATTATTACGTTTTCCTAAAAATATTTTTTTAAAAAAATCCTTTTTGCATATCAATTATAATTAATGCTTCCATAATCAACTCCATAAAAATTTATTAATATATCCGATAATTAAATTTTAAAATTTTATAAATAAAATAAAAATTTATTTTTTTATAATTTAGTTGCATATAATTAACATTATATGCAAAAAAAGTAATTCAACTTTTAAAAATAATTTTTTTGTTTCTTTTAGATGAAGCTTTTTAAAGGCTTTTATTTAATACTATAATTTTTAATTCGATATAAAAATATACCCTATATAAAAATTTGAAATAAAAAAACACTAAAATTAAAAAAAGTCTATCTAATAATTTTTTTATTTTTTTATAATTTTATTTTTATTATAAAAATATCGGTTAAAAATATAATGTAAGAATTTATTTTTTTAAATATCGGACAAAAGTATAATTATTAATTTTTAATATTTAAGAATAATTAAAAAAATAAAAATATAGGACTTATCTAAAAATTTAAAATTTATTCTTCATCTAAATTTATTTCAGGAAGTTTTTTTCTAAAAACTTTTTCTCTAAAACTGATCTAGCATTTATATATACTTCTGTAACCTTAGTATCAGAATGTCCTAGGAAATCTCTAATTTCTAAGATATCTGCTCCATTAAGCGAAAGTTCAGTTGCTATTGCATGCCTGATATTATGAGGACTTATATCTTTTTCTATTAATTTCCCCATATCTTGAATAATAACATTCAATGAACGGTATGATAAAAGGGGCTATTGTTTGAAACAGAAGTAGCAAAGATATAATGTTCATCTAAGTCCTTAGAATCTAAAGAATACATATTCATTAAATAGCTTCTATACTCCTCCAACTTCTTAACCAATGATTTATGTATAGGGTTTATAGACATCTTTACCACTCTTTAGTTTGAACTAATTTAAAGAAAGTATTCATCTTCTCTTCTCAAAAAAATGCTTAAATTGTAGTGTTAAAAGTTCTTTACTTCTCATACCAGTATAGAAGAGAGTATATAATATAGTAATATTTCTATATTTTTTTCACTATCTATCTTTATAAAGTCCGATAATTTTTTTCTTATATCATCAATAGAAACTTTTAATACATTTTCTATATTTCTGTTTACTTTAAAAAAAGCTTTATATACTTAACTGGATTCTTTTAGTCCATTGCTTTCAAGTTCTTTATATAGAGATTTTTAAAGCAGATAAAAATAGTATTTACAGAAGTCTTTTTTTAACTTTCTATCTTCAAATAAATGAACAATATATGCTTCAACATCTTCTTTTTTTCAATATCTTGCATCAGTGGAATAACCTCAGAAATAGAGAAATCATTCTCACCCTCATAGACAAAATGTAAAAAAATCTTTCAAATGAAACATATAGTCTTTAACTGTTTTTTTCAGATTTGTATATTTCAAATATAGTTTTTTTCTTATCTTGATTTCTTTTTTTCTCTGGTTTACAACCAAATCTCTTTCATCAATTTTTCTTTATTTCCATATTTTTTTCCTATTCCTATTTGATATTTAACTTATACTTTTTCCCATTTATATTTCCTAATATCTTCCTCTGTTGCAGGTATAAAAATCAAATTTTATTGAGTACTCCATAAATTTATTTATTCTTTTTTTCTAAATCATTTTCATTTTTTTCCAACAACTCA